>Ga0065711_1001669_pt1 | contig 41383 bp, 34 predicted proteins | sample Hoacrofraction12_FD_59098 | JGI IMG/M metagenome (GOLD analysis project Ga0065711, IMG submission 59098) | Hoatzin crop microbial communities from Cojedes, Venezuela - Epithelial fraction 12 v2 (version 2) | ecosystem: Host-associated > Birds > Digestive system > Esophagus > Crop | place...
TATTTCTCCTGAAGGCGTTTCTTATCAATGGCTTTTACGGTGTTCTTGCCAAGTCCGGTGAGTTCTGCAACTTCCTTGTTCGTGTAGCCCAGGGCAAGAAGATCCATGGCATACTGTTCAAGAGCTGTTGTAATTCTGTGATCCGCTGCTTTGAACGGGATCTCCTGCATCCGAGTCTTATGACAATCAGGACAATAATACTGAACCTTTTTAAAACGCAGGGAGCTTAATGAACTGCCAAAACACAGATGTCTTAGATTGACATCAAATGTATTGTTCACGTGCATCTTGCATCCACAATGAGTGCAGATATTTTCATCCTCAAATGGATCGAGTGAGCCGTAAAAAACAAAGACTTCGCGGTCGGATTCCGAACGCGCAGTTTCAGTAAAGGAGTTGTTAAATCGCGGCAGGCCCGCAGGGATCATCAGAAATTCAGAGCAGGAATCGGAAAAAGTGAGTTGCCCATTGGCTTCAGGATGGATATAATTCATAGTAGGAACCTTTCTGTGTTTGAGTTATTAAACATCCGGCAAGATGTAACTCATTCATTTTGAAAGGTTTCTTTTGTTTTGTCAATTCCAAGTGCCCTGGTCCCTCTGATATTCCAAGATTCTCCCGAGCTGATTGTCAAGGTTCATATACAAGCCCAGCCACCGCCGTAGGCGGCTTGGCCTTGACCGGCTAAAGACGGATGGTACAATCCGCAATGCGANGGGACAGCCGGTAAAACTGATATTCCTGAGTTTCCCGTCGCTATACGACCGACGCCATCCGTCTGAAGACTGTCAAAGCTGACGAACGGTATACGAAACTAGTAATCAAATGTGGTCATCCCACAAGTTTTGTGATTGACCCAATTTATTAATGAAAATGCGACATTTCTTTGTGGACGAAGAGATGTTGCAGATTTGATAAGTAAGAGCAGACTTGGCTGTATAGATAGTACGTGGGAGTTCTTCTCAGAATGCGAAGCATGTAAAAGAAACTGCGAAGAGATAGAATGTCCCCAATTACCGAAAGTATGCCTGTTGAGAAACAATTAGTATTAAAAAATGATGCATATGTGATATTTACTGTTAACTCAGAGGATGGTTCGTATTTCAACGGAGAAGTGGATATTGTTAGATATATAAAGCATGATAATCAGAATCGCATTATTTCTGTTACCGTAGAAAAAGAAGACGGAAGTAATGTCTGTGTGACTAAAAGGACAATACCGTATGATAATGATATGGATAAGTTTATTCAGCAGTTCCCTCTAAGATTGGCATATGCCATCACTATTCATAAGTCACAGGGGATGACGTTTGATAGAATAAATATAATGCCGGCCGGATGGGAGCCGGGGCAGTTGTATGTGGCACTCTCAAGAGCAAAGACAATAGATGGAATATATCTTACTGAGCCAATAACTGCGGAAATGCTTAAGGCAGATCCGAGAGTTATAAAATTCTATAATGAAATCGATTCAATTGTGTAAGTGAGTAACCGAGGCAGAACTGCCTCGGTTATTTTATTAAAAGTATGTCAATGGTGTTGACGCCCGGCCGAAATGGCTTTAGATAGCTCAGCTTGTTTGTCACAAGTTTGCTCTGTATAATGTCATAAGTTTAAAAGAAAGGAAGGCTCCGGAGCTTCCTCTCTTGGCAGGGTCGAAACTCCGGAACCCATGGTATCAATAACCATGGTTATCGTGTCAGACTATGAACTGAAACTCAATGATGAATTAGGTGTTGCTACGCGGCGTGGCCCTTGACTGCTAACTCAGACTACGATATCAAACAGTTACGAGGTCAATAAATAACACTGAACAGGGAACCTGTTCCATCGTTTACACAAAATTCTTGACACTATCTTGGTGTAAAATTGTACAATTTCACATAGTTTAAATCTAAGACGTTTAAATCTAAGAGACACAATAATCTTTAATGAGAGTGAAGTGCTCCTATTGGCGGATGCCAAGGTACCGACTATTTACCATTTTATGTTAGGTATGATTTGTTCTGATGGTAATATAGTTACTGTAGAACAATGTATTGACAATGTTCTACATTTTTGATAAAGTAATCATGTGGGAGGAATAATACATGAATAAGAGTACAACAATAAGCATTAGAGTTAGTGAAGAAGAGTTGCAAAAATTTAAATTAGCTGCTCGATTAGAGGCATATTCTTCATATAGTGAATTCATAAGAAGAACTGCACTGGTTGAAGCAAATGCTGTGATAAAGAGGGAAAATCAAGAAAATGTAAGCAATGTAAATATAGATGACAAAATTGAGTAGCATTACTTAGGATGGTGAACAGCAGGAAGATTAAAAGTTATCATAAATTTTTCAGGGAGAATATAAAATGTCATGGATAAAACAATTCACAAAATTATAAAAGCAAATAGTAATAATCTTCAAGATATTTCAGATGAGAGCGTGAATCTTATTGTTACATCCCCACCGTATCCAATGATTGAGATGTGGGATGAACAGTTTAGTATACAAGATTCAACAATTTATGATGACTTATCTTCTGGTGATGGATTATCAGCATTTTATAAGATGCATAAAATTTTAAATTCTGTTTGGGATGAGTGTGACAGAGTGTTGATTCCAAATGGATTTATATGTATAAATATCGGTGATGCAACAAGAACGATAGGTGATATATTTCAGCTCTATTCAAATCACACACAGGTGATAAATTATTTTTCTAAAAAGGGATATAGTATTCTACCTGATGTACATTGGCGAAAACCCTCAAATGCTCCAAATAAGTTTATGGGTTCTGGAATGTATCCTGCCGGGGCATATGTAACTTATGAACATGAATATATATTGATATTTAGAAAAGGAAATAAGCGAGTTTTTTGTGGGGAAGAAAAAATTAGGAGACAGAGGAGTGCATATTTTTGGGAAGAAAGAAATATATGGTTTTCTGATTTATGGGAGATAAAGGGGACGCAACAAAATATAAAAAAATCAAGGGGAAATAGGGATAGGAGTGCAGCGTTTCCTTTTGAAATCCCATATAGATTAGTGAATATGTATTCTGTAGAGGGGGATACCGTGTTAGATCCTTTCGCTGGATTATGCACAACCTCGCTTGCATGCATGTGTGCGAAAAGAAACAGTATCTGTGTTGATATAGACTCCGAGATTATAAGAACCGCATACGGAAGGTTGAAAAATTCTCAGGATGATTTAAATCAATTAATTAAATCGAGAATTATAAAGCATTTCGAGTTTGTGGATTCGTTAAGCGAGGAAAAAAAAGAGCAGTGCTATATTAATGATAGCCATGGGTTTTTGGTCAAAACCAGACAAGAAAAAGCAATTAAGATAGAGCTACTGGATTATATTGAATTTACGGCAGATATGTTTAAATGTGGCTATCATGCATTTACCAAATAATAATGGAACTTTATTCAAGTCAAAGATATTATTTGAATAACAAATAATATCTTTGACAGTTATTGCTAAGTGTATTGATTTATTTACGGATAGGTTTCTTAAGTAGGATATCGTACTCATTTTTGATTTGTTGGGCATCTTTTGCAGAAAGCTCTCCATTTTTAGGATTAACTATAAAGACTTTGCCTCCAAATTCACGACTAAAAGCCTTATGCCCATCCTCTTCAGAAGAACGAGAATATCCCATATAAATCGAGGTGCTTGCAGATTTATAGGTTGAAGGTTTTATTTGCAGTCCAATTTTATAACCATTAACATCTGTCCATAAATCTACCCAATATGGAGAACCTTCTATTTCGCTTGGGGTGTCGTAAAATGGTATACCTAAAATTATAAGAGAAGGTGTCACAACAGTCCCCTTTCCTTAGCAAATCCATCAAATGTTCTTTTTATAACCAGGTTATGAATAAAATCAATACAATCTTGCTTTGTTATACTATCAAGCAGGTTTGGATGAAAGCGTTCCTCTCCAGGCAAATCTTCGGCGATGTGTTTATAGAGTTGTTCTCCAAGACTGTTAATATGTTCTTCACTTTTAACATTTGAGTAGTAATAGTTTTTCCATTCTTCAATAGAAGATGGGTTGCACTTTCTTATAGAATCAGATGTGGGACCAACATTCTTTTTTTGATTCAATTGCCAACGATTCGTTGCATAGTTAAGTACAAATTCCTTTTTTTTATCTTCCATATCAACCTCCATGATTTAAAAAAATAAAAATTAAAAATCAAATAATTCAGATAATTTTACATGATAGCCATTTGCAATTTTCTCAATATTTTCAAGAGATACATTTCTTTTTCCAGATTCTACGGATGCATAGTATGTTCTATCCATATCAATGGAAAGTGCAAACTTTTCTTGACTCAAGCCTCGCTCTTCACGTAATTCTTTTAACCTATTTCCGAATTTTTTCTTGATATCCAATATCGTAACCTCCGTATAATAGAATAAATTTATTGTGGATTTTAAGACAACGGACTATAAGTAACAATGCAACATTATTTAGCAATTCAAATATGCATCTTCTCTACTGACAGGTATGTATCCAATTCTTCCTCAATTTTCTTAAGTTTCTCAATTTGTTTGGATATTGCCAGAGAGTGTGTTACGGAGAGTTTGTTTTCGGTGGCTTTATATTCAATTTTTCGCTGTATCCCATCCACCACCTTCTCTCCACCATCCCTCAGTTTTTCCAGTTCTAATCCTGCAAGCAGCAGGAATTCTACCGCCTGGTCGTAGGCATGGAGCTCTGAGGAATGCTCCTGGTAGTAGCACTCTTGGTTGGTGGAGTGCTCGTAGCGGTCGTTGGTTTTATAGGTTTGAAGGTATATCCCGCAGGCTTCAAGGAGCCTGCGGGCGTTTTCGAGGGATTGGTTGTTTTCTTTGATGAGGCGGTTGGTTCTGTTTAGCTCGGCTTCGAGCTCGTGCAGCTTGCCCTTGATTCCGGTGTAGTCGATGCCGTACTCGGCGCGGAGGTCGTCGTTTAACTTCTGCATGAGCATGGCGTTTTGCTTGTCCTTCCACTTATCGAGACCGTGTGTGTCGGCGGTGCGAGTGTCGGTTGAGGTATCTATCATGTGAGATATCTTTAGGCTTTGCTTATCGAGTACACGTTCACCCTTTGTCATAGCCGCCTTTTCGGCAGTCTTCCTTGCCCTTCGTTCAGCTGCTGCAGTGGCACGAGCGGCCTTCTTTACGATGCTTCTGTTTATTCTTTCTTCGATTTTTCTATCGGTATAGTCAGCACCGAGGCTGTAGCCTCGATGCCATCTATTCTCGCCGGTGTCGGAAGAGAATCTGTATTTTGTGACACGACCGTACTTCCTGGAGCTTCCGACGGTTGTTTCTATACCGGCTTCGTGGAGACGATTTATAAAGTCTCCGTAGTCCTTTGATACAAGTTTTTTCTCGTCGATTATTTTCCTGAGCTGTGATTTGATAGAGCCTTTGTCCGTATCCTCAAGCCACTCCTTATACTGCTTGCCATAACCCCTTACGTCTGTCAATGACGGAGAGACCGTGATCGCGGCATAGCTGGTCGCTTGTTCGCTGCAGCTTATGCAGAAGAGCTGGGTTGTCATACAGTTTTTCTCCGGTCATGTCTCTGCTGTTGGGACAGATGACGAAGTGGTTATGTATGTGTCCCTTATCTATGTGGGTTGACATGACATAGGCATACCGATTTCCGAGCAGACGCCTCATGAGCTCCTGACCGATTTTCTGAGCTTCGTCAGGAGTGATTTTGTCGTCAGGAGAGAAGGACTGAATCATGTGATAAGCACGGATGTGCTTTGAGGATTTCTCCCAGTTCCTCTTACTTGCCTTCTCTGTGATTCTGAAGATTGAGTCGGCTGATTCGGGCAGACATCCGAGACTGTCGACCAGAAGCTTCTCGTCGGTTTTGTCCGGGTTTGTGATGTAGAGGATGCATGCTCTTACATTTGTCCTTATTTTGATAATTTTTGTTATTGCCACTTTGCTTCCTCCTCGTTATCTTGAAATTGAATCATGCACTAATCTGATTTTGAACCACAAAGAAATCCCCAGGCTCTAAGTAGTGAAGGCGTAGGTGGGGATAGTTCCACCGAAAAAATTACAAAACTACTAACAGTGCATGAACATGTAGCTAAATAGAATGTGAATGTTTGCTTTTGTCACATGGTGATGGCTCAAAAGAGAGCCGCCCTATTCATCGAAGAATTCCTCATTTACTCGGATTACGATTTTCTCCTTAGCGGCGACGATATCATTTACGAGCTTTTCAATCTCGGACATGTGGCAACGCAGCTGCTGCAGCTGGAATGGAGTTATGTTGTGGGTCTCATTTACGGCACGAGTGATCTGATTGATGTTATTTCCGACGCGTGCTATCTGTGTGCAGAGCACGGTTATTGCTGAGTAGTCGATTCTGATGCAGCAGCCCTGTCATATCAGGCGACGGATGTATCGCGAGTAGGATTTGTATCCGACGAATTCCATTTGTCTGAGAAGTGCTTTGTACTCTGCATCGGTAACTCTTATATGTAGCTGTTTCATAGATCTGTATTCCTTTCGATTTATAAAATTAGGGATTTGGGGAAGTTACAACGGAGGTCAACCGTTGGTTCATTGTAAATTCTGCCGGAGTGATTTATCATAGATGCATAAGTTACGCTGTCCGGCTATGGCGTATATAGCACCTGTGTCGCGGGTGCCCGGACGATATGCGGAATGTAAAATGTGTCGGTTGAGTGCGGCATAAAATAATGAGGCAAAGTCATGAGTGTAGGTTACGGTGCGTCTGCTCGAAAAGTACTAGAGGATGAGCATACTGTAATATATGAATATAGCGAGTATAATCCGGACTATCCTCGTCGACATGGTGAAGAACCGGTCTATGATGGGATGATAGCAATTCAGAAAGGCTGCTTTGTTGAACCTGAAATACATGAAAAGCTGCGTAGGATGCCATCAGGGCGAAAGCAACTGGTTACGAAGAGGATTCCGGTGAGCGTAGAATATTCCAAGCTAATACTGGAGGGGCAGATAACATTTGAAAATAGCTCAAGGTGCTGGCGGATGATGGATGGTGATTTACGAGAGATGCATATGGATGCGATGATATATCGACTTTTGGATAAAATCTTTCTGGGGTATCAGGAGGATGGTGAGATTCCGGATAAGGTTGGACTTGATGTATAGTGTGTGAGGTGAAGAAAGTGAAGAAGGATGACAAGAGCAAACGCCCTGATTGCATACCTTACTATGATGAGAAGGAGGACATCTGGGCTGTTGATGTGGATGGCAGACATGAGGAAGGCTGCATAGAGTATGTTGCAAGCGAGTTTATAAAGGGTGGCTTGTTCTATCCGTATCTTAGTGATGGTGATTATGATGAGAATTATACTCATGATCATGAGCATACATTTTCGGGAGTTCTTGCGGATGTTATTCGTAATCCGAAGGCTTTCTCGGTTGAGGGGTATGAGGAGTACTACTCTAAGCAGGAGCTCAGGATGCTGAGTATGCTTAAGGCGAGGATGCTTGAAATGAGTGACAACTCGACTGATACCGCAACTCATGACCCTATAAATGAACCGACATTTCAAGATATGATTAATAGTTTGCAGAGAGGCCTTCGTGATTATAAGGAAGGCAGGGTTTATACATACGAGGAGGCTATGACTATTATAAAAGCTCATACGGAGGAACTACGGAGAAAGAGTACATCGGAGGAAAATCCAGACGAAGACTGAGGAGGCACAAACAGGATGACCTATTATGATAGTGCTACAACAAATAATCCTTATGTTACGCAGAAAGAAATTTATATTTTATAAGTACAGCGTCAGGACGTTTACGGAGAGCCGTAAGCGTCCTTTTTTATGTGGCGGAGAGGAAGGTTTTGTAGTATTATGCTGGTTAGATGTAACTAACTTTGCGTTTATGGGGGTGGTGCTATGCTGATAAAAATGATAATTGAAATCCTTGTTCTGTGGCTGGTGTTTTTCCTTTATATGTGGATTCTGGTCGGCAGAGGAAAAGGGAAAATGGGGGCTGTTCAGTTTTACCCGAAGCAGGTGCAGAAACGGGCGGTGGAATGCGGTCTGATAACGGAAGAAAGGATTAAAAAGCAGTCAGTTTTCTGTATGGTGCTTTTGCTCCTTATTGACATCATAGTGCCGTTTATTATGATTTACTTCATAAACGGCGGACGCACCTATTGGGATTTTGTGTGGCAGTGGTGCGTACTTTTTATGGGGCAGGAGCTGTATGATTGGTTTGCGGTAGATGTATTCTGGGTGGCCTGTACAGATTGGTGGCGATTTCCCGAAGCACAGGATCTGGAATACTTATGGCATGATCCCAAGATTAAGTTTATAGGAAAGATTAAGCTGTATATCATCTCCCCTGTAGTCGCGCTTGTTTTTGGTGGCTTGTGCTACTTTATAAGCTTGCTGATTTCTTAGATAGGAAAATACCGGATTGAATCGGAGGTGTATTGATGCAGCGGATAGATTACAACATGAAGGAACACGGATTTGTCGGGCATTTATCCTTACCGGATAAGGAGACAACATATGGTGTGATTGTTATTATGGGCGGGGAGAAGAGCCTGCTTCCGGGAAAGGTTATTGCCGATAAATTTGCAGATTACGGGATCATGGCGCTTGCTGTTTCACTGTTTGGCGCAGAGGGTCTGCCAGACGGAACGGAGCGAATTCCCGTTGAAATGTTTATTCCGGCTGTTCAGGTTCTGCGTGACAAGGGCTGCACAAGTATAAGTACCTACGGAATGTCAATGGGAAGTATATTTGCGGCACTGATTCCGAGATATATAGGCGGGATAGATAATGTAATCCTCTGTTCTCCAACGCATGTGCCCTTTGAAGGAAGCAAGGATGAAAAGTCAAATTCGGGAAAAAGTGTTGCCACATGGCAGGGAAAGGACATTCCATTTGTCAGGGTGGATTACACGGCTCGTAATATGACGCGTTACTTTTACGATGAAAAGGCCGGCCGTAAGGTTATGGGTATGTGGATTACATTTCGCGATGCATATACAGATAGGGAACAAGAGGAGAATGCTGATTTAAAGCTCTATGAAACGGGTGCAAGGATTTTGATGATTACCGGTACGGGGGACGAGGCGTGGCCGTCCGATTACTCTACAGAGTACATCAGGAATCAGCTAGACCGTGTGCATTATGATAAGGACTACAAGCTATGCTTATACCCGAATGCAAGCCATCTTATCGGCATAATGCCTGATAGAAAAAGGGAGAAGAAGCTATACCGGCTGATGCCGATTATCGGACTCGTGTATAAATCGTTCGGCAAGCATAAGGCAGAATGCCTGGATGCATTTAAAAAATCGGAGCAGGAAATTATCGGTTGGATTTTACACTGATAAAGGGAGAGATTATGGATACGATTAAGATAACGGTTGAACAGGAAGGCTTTTACGGGCTTTGGCATAAGGCTGACACTGAGAGCAGAAATGCTCTGATTGTTATAGGCGGCAGCGAGGGAAATGAAAATATACCTATGAATGTCGGCAGGATGTTTGCTGAGAGAGGGATTGATACGCTTGGTATGTGCTACTTCAATGTTCCGGGGCTGCCTGATAACCTTATCCGAGTGCCGGTTGATCCTTTTGAGAAGGCAGTAATGTGGCTTAAGGGTAAGGGATATGAGAAGGTTTACATCTATGGCATATCCAAGGGCGGCGAGCTGGCGCTGCTTGCGGCTTCTCTGATTCCGGATATCAGCGGCGTGGTTGCTCTGTCTCCAATGCACTGTGTATGGAGTGGCTTGGTTGGGAATAAGGGTCTACTGGACAAGAAGGTCACGGATATATCAGAATTTACATGGCAAGGAGAAGACTTACCTTGTATGCAGATTGTTCTGAAATACGGACCTGCTATATGGCACTTGCTTACGCAGCAGCAGTTCGATTTGAAATATATGTATGAACGCCCTCTGAAGAATTTTCGGGAAGAGACTGCTATAAAGGTCGAAAATATACAGGGCGACATACTCTTCATATACCCTGCTGATGATTTGATGTGGCCGAGCAAGGCGGCTGTAAAGTATATGATAAGGCGTCTTGAAGAAAAGGGTTTTAAGCATGATGTTAAAGAACTGTGCTACGAGAATGCCAGTCATATCATAGTACCGCTGTCTCCGGATGCACTTAAGATGTTTAAGGTGGAGAGAAAATACCCGGAGGAGTGCAGGAAAAGCCGCGAGGATGCATTTGAAAAGACAGTGGAGTGGATAGAGGAGAGAAATGATACTGAGATTTGCCCTGAGTGGTTATGCTGACGAGAAGGATGAGCCGATAAGGAAGATAGTTATCGAGAAGTAAAGCAGACTCTTTTAGAATTTCCGGAGACGGATAAGCATATCAAATGGTAAACCATCGGTTTATACTGTATCCTCCGATTTTCTGTTATTATATGCCTTGAATGGATATCGTTAGGATTTTACAGAGAGGGTGATAACATGAATCTATATATTTCGGATTTGCACTTCGGACATAAGAATGTAATAGGCTTCGACCATAGGCCGTTTCAGTCGGTTGATGAGATGGATCATTTTCTGATAGAAATGTGGAACAGCCGCGTGAGCCCGGATGATGATGTGTGGGTGATCGGTGACTTCTGCTTTAGGTCATCGAAGAGTCCTGTGAATTATCTGAGACAGCTGAGGGGCAGGAAGCATCTTGTCATCGGCAATCATGATGGTGCCATACTGAAGGATGAGAGAGCAAGGTCGCACTTTGAGACAATCGATAAGATAGTGCAGATAGAGGATATGGTGAACGGCTCGAAGGAAGCAGTGGTGATGTGTCACTTTCCGATAGCTGAGTGGAACAGGTCACAGCACGGTTCGTATCATGTGTACGGACATATCCATAATCGCAAGGATGGCTCGTATCTTTACATGAGGACATGTGAGCGTGCGCTTAATGCCGGCTGTATGATTAACAACTATGCTCCTGCGTCCATGAGGGAACTGATAGAAAATAACAAGAGGTTTCAGGCAGAGGATTAATTGGTAAATGTCTTATTAAGGGGCTGTAGCAGCTTTATCAGAGAATTCTCAGTACGAGATGAGGACGGCAGGATAACTAAAGTGCCGGTGATGATAGAAGATATTTGGTTAGGTGGCTAATACTCACTTGGAATTTACGGGACCTTCGGCTAATATATAGATTAGCCGAAGGTTTTTTACTGCAAGGAAAGGAGCGGGGATAATGGCGAAAAAATTAAAATGTGATTATCTGGATAAGCTGGGACGGATCCTTACGCGTGAGTATGGAAAGGATAAATCCGACGCGATAATGAAGAGAGCGTGGCAGAGGTATCGGGAGCTGATTAGTGAAAACTCCGATGAGCCAAAAGTTGTAAGAATGCATACATGGGACAGAATATATCCGGGAATTGCTGCATTTGATGCTATGACGGCTGAGGGTATCGGCAGAGAAGAGACGGCGGAATTTTTGATAAAGTACTATAGATGGCGCAGCAAGAAGATGGCCAAAATCATAAAAAGGCTGATGAAACTTCCGGGGTTATATAAGAAGATTCCTGCTATATTTACATCTTTGACTAAAAGAATGTTTGGTGAGGCATCGGGCTTTGAGGCAAGGTACTACGAGGTTTCGAAGAGTGAGATGCGTGTAGATATGCTGAAGTGCCCGTATTACGATAATTGCAAGAAGTACGGGTGTCCGGAAATTGTTGCGGGATACTGCGAGGCAGATGATGTGTGCTATGGAGATATGCACCCGAAGCTCAAGTGGGGCAGGACAAAAACCATAGGCAAGGGCGGTGACTGCTGCGACTTCAGGATAACCCTGGAGACACATTCGTGATATAAAGGCGAAAGTTGGATATATGAAGATGTTTGGGAATAGAAATATAACAAAGACCGGAAATTTATTTGGAAGGATTATAGTAGCTTTACTTGTGGTGATAACGGTGTCAAGTATTTGGGGCGGATGCAGTGACTCTACGGATGATCGGAAGGCTACCATGGAGAGTGAGCTTTACAAGACATATGGCAAGAGCCTTGAGTGCATTTCCATATATTACGATAATGGTTATTATAAGGGAATGTGTTGTGACGAAGACGGAGTGCTTTTCGATGCCAAGTTACATCATAAGACGATGGAGCTATACAGTGATTGCTATGCCGAGAGACTTGCAGGGCTAAGGTTTACTGAAGAGATGACCGGATATATTGACGGTACATTTAATGAGTGTACTGTACTTGCGTATGTATCGGGTGAAACACATGATGATGACGAAGATATTATTAAAATGATTGCTTCCGATAGTTTCGATGCGGATGATTTTATAGAGTATACCGTGGAGAGTGACGGTGAGGCTGCATTTAACCTGAGTTACTATATCTTTGTGAAAAATGACGGCTCAGGTGCAAGTGATTATCGAACGGAATATGAAAAGCTTGACGAGGCTCTGGGTAAGGCAAGTGATGAGCTTCAAGCCTCTCATAACTACCGCTTTCCGATAGGCGTCAGAATGTTCTTCGTGAGTGATGAGCAGTATAGCGAAATAACCGGATATATTAATAACTATGGAAAAATAGACGAAGACTGGTGGCATAGCATAGAGGGATATCCGGAGAAAAAGTACAATCGAATAATAGCATTTGGTTATGAGGATGCCCCGTCAGTAGATGAAGATGAGTATATCGAGCTGAGGAAGGAAATTAACTGACTTAGAGGATGACTATAAGGGATTGTCATCTATTCTAACCAGTATTCTAACCAAATATTGACTAAAATGGTTAGAATGTGGTTAGAATAACCAACGAAATGGTGATATCTTTAGCGAAAAGGCAAGGTGAGTTTTCAAGAAGAGATGTACAGGACGAATTGGAAATCAGCCAGACTGCTGCGGGAAGGCTGATTAGACAAATGCTTGATGCCGGTTATATTATCCAGAGAGGTGCAGGGAAAAATACTCGATATCATCTCGCTTTTGGAGGAGATTCCGATAGTCAGTAAATAAAATATATGCCTATATGTCTGACTTAAAAGATGACTTAGGGGTGACCATAAATTTTCCTTGGAGGTGTTTACTATGTATGCAACTGATTTTACGCAGGTTGGCGCTAATATAAAAAGTTACTTGTATGATAAAGGATTAACAGAGCAGAATCTTGCTGATGCTCTTGGTATTTCAAAACATGAGATGAATAAGATTATTAAGGGTAGTAAGGTTATAAACGTGAATGAGATTGCACGTATTGCATCTACAATCGGCTCGACTACGGATGAACTGCTTATTATGCCGGAGCTGATTGACACGATGGACATTCTCAGTTCTATGTGTGAAGTTATGGACGATGTCACTCTGGAGAAGGTGAATATCATACGAATGGCTATTGGTGAAATCCATAAGCTGGAGGAATTGCTGTATGCGTGATGAACGCAGGCATTTCGGGGCAATTGAAAGGAAAAATCAGCGATGATAAAAATACTTTTTGTGTGCCACGGCAACATATGCCGCAGCCCTATGGCTGAGCTGGTTATGAAGGATTTGGTGGCAAAGCTTAATATATCAGAGTACTTTCACATAGAATCCAGAGCGACACATACGGATGAGATATGGAACGACCGCGGCAATCCTGTGTACGGTCCTGTCAGGATGCTGCTTGCCGATAAGGGGATATCCTGTGAGGGCAAGACTGCTGAGCTTCTAAAGAAGAGTGACTACAACGACTATGACTATATAATAGGCATGGATAGTGAAAATATGAGGATGATGAAAAGGCTTTTCGGTAAGGATGGGAAGCTTTCTCTTCTGATGGACTACACGGATAGACCGGGAAGTGTGGCAGATCCGTGGTATACACGCGATTTTGAAGCAACCTATAGAGATGTGGTCGAGGGCTGCGATGCATTTCTGAGATATGTGATGCCGAGGCGACTTCCGGATGTGGTGCCGTACGTGGAGGCTTTTTCTAAGAAGTCAGTTAACGACTTGTCTGAAAGTGCATATGATATGCTGTATGAAGATTGTTTGCCGAAGGTTTATAGAACATCGAATGTACAGAATACGGACACAACGTATGATAAAACACAGAATGATGATAGTATAATCGCTGCATTTACTACGCGACTGGGTGGAGTGAGTGAAGGCTGCTACGAGAGTATGAATCTCGGCTTCAAGCTCGGAGATGACAGAGATAAGGTTACGGAGAACTACAAACGCCTCGGCAGCAGACTTGGTATAAATCCCGATATGATATGCTGTCCGTATCAGGTACACGGAACCAATATCCGGGTTGTGAAGTACCCGGAGGATGTGGATGATACTACATCCTACGGTAAAAGTAACTCCACCGGTAAGGACAACCATAATAAATATCTGAGCGACATCCTGACGAAAAACGGTATATCGCGCGACATAACAACTCTCACCGACGCGGATGGCATAGATGCTGAGATTACGAATATACCCGGCGTGAGCCTCATAGCCTACGGTGCAGACTGCGTTCCGATTCTTTTCTATGACTCTATCCGTAAATGTATTGGTACCGCTCATGCGGGGTGGAGAGGCACAGTTGACTGTATAGCTGCAAGGGTTGTGGAGAAGCTGACGGAGGTTTTCGGTTCTGATCCGGCTGATGTAAGAGTGTCTATCGGACCTTCGGCTGGACCGGACTTTTACGAGGTTGATGAGGGCGTTATAACGGTAGTGAATCGTTGTATAGATAATTTACGAGATGGTGTGAACACGAATCAGAATACTGACTATACCTCAAACGATTCAGGTGTTAACGAGAAGCCTCATAGGGATTATATTCAAAATCATAGTAAGACACCTATCTATACAACTTCCGAAAATTCCGGTCACTACCTGCTGAACCTCTGGGAGCTTAACAAGCAGATTCTGATAGCGGCAGGTGTAAGACCGAAGCATATACAGATTAGTGGGCTTTGTACTATCGAGCATCATGGAATATTCTTCTCACATCGCGTGTCAGGAGTCAGAAGAGGACTGAATGCAGGTATTATATGTATGCTTGATTCTTATAGGCAGTAAAATATAGTGTTAGATATACCACCTTATAAATTCAGAGGTTTCAACCGCTTCGTAAATATCGAGGTGGTAAAATATTTGAAATTTGATATACTAAGCGGCGGATTTAAATACATATTTTATATAGAGAGGATAGGGAAAATCATGAAAAAATGTTTAAAGAAATGTTTATGTGTGGTACTGATTGCCGTGCTTCTTATGATGGCAGGCTGCGGCAGTGGTCAGGATGTATCGGAGGATACTGCTACGACGGCTGAGACTACGACAGCATCAACAGAGGATAGCGGTACTGCGGCAGAGGATAAGTCTGATGAGACAGAGGCTGCCACGGCGACAGCTTCAGCTGACACGGCTGAAGAAATAGCAGCTGACGATGATGCTGCATCAGATGAAGCAACCGTTACAGACGGCACAGCAGTTCGTGTCGGCATGCTCAAGGGACCGACAGCCATGGGTCTTGTGTACATGATGAAGGCTGATGAGTATGCAAATAACTATGACTTCGAAATGTATGTTCAGCCGTCAGATGTTATGGCAGCCATGGTAGCCGGTGATTTGGATATAGCTCTTGTGCCCGCAAATGTAGCTGCAGTCATGAACAACAAGGTGGAAGGCGGTGTATCTGTAATCGATATAAATACGCTCGGAGTGCTCTACTGTGTAACAGGGGACGAGAGTATAGCCTCAATCAAGGACCTTGCGGGTAAGACAGTAATCACTACAGGTCAGGGGGCAACACCTGAGTACAGTCTCAGATATCTGTTGGACAAGAACGGAGTTACAGACTGCAATATAGAGTTTAAGTCTGAGTCGACCGAGGTAGCAGCAGTACTTGCCGGGGATTCATCACAGATTGCAGTGCTTCCTCAGCCGTTTGTTTCAGTTGCTTTGATGCAGAACGAAGAGCTCAGCATGGCATTTTCACTGGATGATGAGTGGAATGCGGTATCTGACAACGGCTCAAAGCTCGTGACAGGTGTAACGGTTGTAGCTAACAGCTTCCTGAATGAAAATCCTGAAGCTGTGGATACATTTTTGGAAAAGCACAGCAGCAGTATATTCAGTGTTACCAAGGAGCGGGTTGACGAGGCTCCTTCACTTATTGCTGAGTATGGCATAATCGAGAAGGAGGCTGTGGCTGATATGGCACTTTCTTACTGTAATATAACCTTCCTTGCCGGAAGTGCGATGAAGTCAGCACTCAGTGGATATCTTGAAGTGCTGTATGATTATGATCCGACATCAGTCGGCGGATCACTTCCCGGTGATGAGTTTTACTATATGTGGGAGGATTAGGAAGTTTTACAGTGACACAGATATTGATAAAAATTTGTATCAGAAAACACTCATTTTATGTATAATTATGATTGGGTGTAAGGTTCAATGAAGAAAACAATATATAAAATATGTGTCATAGCGGTCTGGGTACTTATCTGGCAGGTGGTTACTGTAGCAGTGGATAACAGAGTCCTCTTTGCGGGACCTGTTGATGTGTTACGTGCAGCAGCGCGACTGGCTGCGCAGTCATCGTACTGGCTGTCTATACTCAAGTCTCTGTCACGCATTATACCCGGAGTGCTGATCGGAGTGCTGATCGGAGTCGGATGCGGTACACTGGCTTATAAGGTGAGACGGTTCGGAACATTTATCGAGCCAATGATGACAGCAATAAAGGCAGTACCTGTGGCAAGCTATGTTATACTTATACTGATTTGGTTCGGTGCGTCCTACTTGTCACTTATAGTATGCGCACTGGTGGTTTATCCGATTCTGTATCACTCGACTTTGGAGGGACTCACGGCGACCGATCGGGGTATGCTTGAGATGGCTGCCGTATATGATATGCGACTGATCGGAAGACTAAGGAGCATATATCTGCCGCAGCTTCGTCCGTATATGCTGAGTGCTGTAAAGCTTGCGGTAGGCATGGGCTTCAAGAGCGGCACAGCCGCAGAGGTTATAGCTCAGGTACAGACCACTATGGGAAATGGACTCTATCTCGCTAAGATATATCTCGAAACTGCTGACCTGATAGTATGGACTGTAACTATTATTATACTGTCGCATATTATCGAGAAAATCTTCGTCATGATTTTGAGAGACCGAGGGTAACGAAAGGCAGGCATGCAGTTGAGGCGTACGAAGGCTTCCGTGGTATAGATATTTTAGAGGATTTCAGAGTATATTAGATATGAATAAACCAATAGAGTTAAAGCACATATATAAGGCATTCGGAACCGAAACGGTACTGAGTGACGTAAATCTGTCATTTGAACCGGGAAATTGCTATGCTGTAACAGGAGCATCCGGCAGCGGTAAGACAACGCTTCTCAGGATAATACTTGGGCTTGAGAAGCCGGACTCAGGAGAGAAGACTCCACAGGGATTGCTGCATGCAGGAGTTGTGTTTCAGGAGGACAGATTGACTGATAGTCTGAGTGCAGTAGGCTGTATAACTGCTGCCATACGCGGCATGTCAGCGGATGTGGCGAGACATGAACTTGCATGTCTCCTTGAGCCGGAGCTATGTGATAAACGAGTGAGTGAACTGTCCGGCGGTGAGAAACGGAGGGTGGCTGTCGTAAGAGCCTGCTCGATGAAGGATTCAGGACTTCTTGTAATGGATGAGCCTTTTACCGGCATGGACGGGGAAGCAGCACGGCTTACAGCAGAGTATATAATGAAGGTCAGGGATGGCAGAACCCTTATAATAACTGCACACGATATAGACAACCTGATAAAGCTTGGGATTCATACATGTGAAGTGCGCGTTTAACATAAATACTTGGGAAAATAAACTCATCAGGAGGGTGTAAAATGGTAACAAATGATTTCAGTATAGTAGGCTTTAAGCATAAGATAATGGAGGAGGTTTGCCGACTCGCATGGGACGGTAATTTCGATAATGACCACATAGATGCACTTGTGGAGGAGCTGATACCGGGACCTAAGCCCGACTGGCGCTGCTGTATATATAAAGAGCGCGAGATAGTAAGGCAGAGAATCCGTCTTGCTATGGCGAAGACACCGACGCCCGGTAAGGTATCCGATAATGAAGTGCAGGTCATAGCTCCGGCCTGTGACGACTGTCCTATCGGTGCATACTCCGTTACAGACAACTGTCGTTTCTGCATTGGTAAGGCATGCATTAACTCCTGTAAGTTTGAGGCTATAACACCAGGTATCCTAAGGATGCATATAGATAACACGAAGTGCAAGGAGTGCGGCATGTGTGCTAAGGCATGTCCCTACGGAGCAATAGTTCATCTGCAGCGTCCCTGCAAGAAGGCATGTCCCGTGGGAGCTATATCCTATGATGAGCACGGTTTCTGTGTTATAGATGAGGAGAAGTGTGTACAGTGCGGTCACTGCATACACAGCTGTCCATTCGGTGCTATCGGAAGTAAGACCTACCTGGTAAATATTATTGAAGCCATAAAGTCCGGTAAGGAGGTCATAGCCATGTGTGCCCCTGCAACAGAGGGACAGTTCGGACAGGATATAACCATGGCATCTATAAGGAACGGACTCATAAAACTCGGCTTTGCAGATATGGTGGAGGTCGGACTCGGCGGAGATATGACTGCCGCATATGAGGCCGCAGAGTGGAGCGAGGCATATAAGGAAGGCAGAAAGATGACAACCTCATGCTGCCCGGCATTTATAAATATGCTTAGGAAGCACTTCCCTCAGCAGTTCGAGGAGAATATGTCCACGACAGTTTCACCTATGTGCGCTATATCCAGATATCTGAAGCTGACAAGATCCGGCTGTGTGACGGTATTCATTGGACCGTGCATAGCGAAGAAGTCGGAGGCATCAGATAAGACGGTTCCGGATAATGCAGACTTTGTTATCACATACGGAGAGCTGAGAGCTCTTATGAGATCAAGGGATGTACAATTTGAGCCGGTAGAGGATCCTTATCAGGAGGCTTCCATCTGGGGCAAGAAGTTCGCTACAAGCGGCGGTGTGGCAAATGCTGTCATCGAGGTTATGCAGGAGCGCGGTGAGGATACATCGGAGCTGAAGCTCCTCAGAGCCGCAGGCGGTGATGAGTGTAAGAAGGCACTTATGCTTCTTAAATCAGGCAGACTCCCCGAGGACTTTATCGAAGGTATGGTATGTCCGAGCGGATGTGTGGGCGGACCGTCGAAGCATAAGACAGAGGTTGAGATAACGAAGGCAAGAGCAACGCTTCTTGCCAAGGCAGACGGCAGAAAGGTGCTTGATAATCTGGAGAACTATCCGATGGATAAGTTCTCTATGCATAGAGACGGACACCTGGATGCAGCTGAATAGTAAAAAGTAATGGAGATTTATTTATATGACTGACAGAACTTTGTACGACGGACTGGTGCTCGATGAGGAGAGAGCACTGTATGGTCAGAAGCATATATATGTAAGGAACTGCCGATTTGACGGATCGGCTGACGGTGAGAGTGCGCTAAAGGAAAGTGATGACATACTGGCAGAGGATGACTTCTTCAATCTGAGGTATCCCTTCTGGCATAACGACGGTGTAGTGATACGCCGAAGTGAGATGACATCGCTCTGCAGGGCTGCACTCTGGTACTCAAAGAATATAACTATAGAGGATAGCAAGCTTCACGGTATAAAGGCACTGAGAGAGTGCCGGGATGCGAAGATAAACGGATGCGATATCATATCACCGGAGTTCGGCTGGAGAACCTACGGCGTAGAGATGCACGACACAACCGCTGAGAGCGAGTACTTCATGTTTGAGTCACGTGACCTGAACTTTTCAAATGTGACATTTAAGGGTAAGTATTCATTTCAGTATGTGGAAAGGGCAGTCTTTGAGAATTGTAACTTCGATACAAAGGATGCTTTGTGGCATGCCAAGGATGTAATCGTAAGAAATTCGGTAATTCGTGGAGAGTATCTGTCGTGGTACAGCGATGGGCTGACACTTGAGAATTGCACAATAATTGGCACACAGCCGCTTTGCTACTGCAGGAATCTGAAGCTGATTAACTGTAAGATGATGGATACAGATTTGGCATTTGAGAAGTCTGAGGTTGATGCAACGGTTACGACACCTGTCATATCCATAAAGAACCCGTACAGTGGATGTATAAGGGTTCCGGAAGTTGGGGAGCTGATTATGGATGATGCTATGGCAAAGGGTGAAGTAATCGTAGGATAATTATAAGGGTGAGTATATGGAGAAGGGTTACATAGTTGATAATATTGACAGGGCTATTCAGGAGGGATGGATAGTTCCCTACTATCAGCCGGTTATAAGAACGATATCCGGTTATCTCTGCGGTGCGGAGGCACTTGCAAGATGGGAGGATCCGGTGTATGGCTTCCTCGCTCCGGATGCGTTTATATCAGAACTTGAAGCAGCAGATAAGATACATAAGCTTGATATATGCATAATTGAGCGTGTATGCGAAGATTTGGTAAGAGAACGTGAGGCGGGACGTGAGGTTATACCCATATCCTTTAACCTGTCGCGTCGTGACTTCGAGCTGTGCGATATATTTACGATAGTGGATGAAACTATCACAAGATACGAGATACCGAAGAACATGATACGTATCGAGATTACCGAGAGCATGGCCATGGATGATCCGGATCTCATGCATCGAGAGATATCCAAGTTTCATAATGCAGGGTATCAGGTGTGGATGGATGACTTCGGCAGTGCATATTCGTCACTAAATGTACTGAAGGACTATGATTTCGATGAGATAAAGCTGGATATGGTATTTCTGTCAGACTTCTCGGAGAAGTCGAAGCAGATTATATCATTTATCATAGATATGTCGAAGCGTATCGGAGTACAGACGCTCGCTGAGGGTGTAGAGACACATGAGGAGTTCGAGTTCCTGAGATCTATCGGCTGTGAGAAGGTGCAGGGATATTACTTCGGTAAGCCACAGTCGCTGGAGAAGTTTCTTGACATGATAGATTCTGAGGGGCTTGAGGCTGAGACAGTATCGTGGAATAAGTACTACGACGATATCGGAAGGGTTGATATCCATACGGATGACTCAGTGGCGCTGGTGGAGTATAACGGCGAAGATTTGAAGATGATATTTATGAACGAGCGTTTCAAGGCTGAGTTTACAGCGCTTAGTATCGAGGATGATGAACAGGTTTCACATTCGCTGAATAAGTCCAGGATGTCCGAGAATTTCCGTGAACTTACCGAGCTTGTTATAGAGACTAAGACCAGACAGCGCATTAACTTCTACTATGGCGGTAATCACATAAGTGTAAGCGCTGACTATATCACATCATATAAGCAGTACGCCATGCTTAAGGTTGAGCTTGTGAATATCTCCGGTATAGCGGATGTAAGACGTTCTACGCGTATGGAGATGGCTGCTCGTGAAGTCTACAGCTTCTATGATAATATCTGGCTGGTTCATCTTGATAAGAACTATATAGAGTCTGTGGTTTACGAGAACAGTGCATTTTCGTATGAAACCTCAAGCATGTCTAAGGACGTCGACTCGCTGAGTGGCAGCATGTATCCGGATGTTGTTGAGACGTGGACGGGTTACAGGAACAGAAAGATATATCCGGAGGACAGGGCAAGATATAAGAGATTTTCAAGTATTGACGGAATACTCGAGAGACTGGATGCAGCCGGCGGTACGATATGTGAATTCTTCAGAACACTAGAGAGAAATGGTAAGTACGCCTGGAAGCTGCATAGTATCCATCGTATATACGGTAACGAAGAAAACATAGTCATGGGATGTGTCAGGAGACTGAACGCATTTGATGATGACGGTATGGGCGGTCTTGGTCAGATACTTACAGATGTATTTGATGGTAAAAAGACAGATAGTGAGCAGGATGTTGTAAGTACTGATGCAATAAGTGATGCGGAGCTGTGGCGAAATGCCGTGCGGATGTCCGATATGTGTATATTCTGGAAGGATAAGGACAGACGCTTCCTCGGCGCAAGCCGTGCATTTATGGAGTACTATGATATAGATTCCGTAGATTCTCTTATCGGTAAGACGGATGAGGATATGGGCTGGCATATAAATGAGAAGCCGTATATGGAGGATGAACTAAGAATCCTACAGAGGGGCGAGAGGACACACGAAGTACCCGGAATGTGTATCATACGAGGTAAGTCACATAACATAGTTTCGAGTAAGATGCCTATATACAGAGATGGAAATGTTATCGGCCTCATGGGAATGTTCAGGGATATGGAGAATCTTACGTCGGTTGACTCACCTGTGAAGATATTTATAGATGATGTATCCGGACTGCTTAATACACGTGGTATCATGGTTACGGCAACGGAGTATATAGAGGAGTACAGAACCGAGGGTACAGATTTCTCTGTCATATACATAAATCTGAAGGAATTCAGGCTTATGTATGAGGAGTACGGTGAAGGCTTCTGTAAGAAAATGCTTGGTGAAGTGGGGGCTGCAATCAACAGGGCTGTCGGTAAGACAGCAACTACATCACGTATTATGGATGACAGGTTTGTAATCCTGCTGAAGCATCGCAGTGATACTGAAGATGAAGTGGAACAGGCACTGGTTGCCCTGAAGCGTGAAATATCGAAGATAACCAGTATAAACGGACATGACATTACCGTTTACTATGCATCCGGTTCGGCACGGTTTTCCGAAGCCAAGGGAATGGATGATTTTCTGCTGCTCGCAGCAAAGAGGGCAGGAGATACAATGATGATTCAATAAAAAAATGGCTGCCACACCTTTGTAGTGTGACAGCCGTTTTTTATTGTATGCGATTAATTAGAAGATTACTTATGATGATAAAGTATAATTTATCATATAAAGAGATACGCCGCTGCATCGTGCTTCCTGATATCGAGATGAAGAACCTCAGCAGTTGCAAATTCCTCGTCAGTACGTATAAGCTCCTCGGTCCAAAGGTTTCTGCAAAGACCTGATGGAATCTCGAGTGTTGAAAGAGGGATATCTATGGAGATGTCCGTCTCTCCGGCATTAAATGCAGCTATGTAGGTTCCGCCTGCATCACATGTGGCAGTCCAGATTATAAGCTCGCTTCCGTCATCGGATTTATCAAGTGTGAAGTGACCGCTGCTGTCTACATAGCGTCTGTAAACCTGATGAGAGTGACGTGCGTGGCAATGCATGCCGAGTATTCCGGGGCATGTTACAAGCTTTGTTGTAAAGTCATCAACCTTCGTCAGCTCGCCGCCTATCATGAGAGGTGCACGCATGATGCACCAAAGTGTCATCATAGTACGCTGTTCGTCTTCGGTAAACTTAGTCCAGCCGTCCTCAGAGTAGTCCTGAAGCAGTGCTCCGATAGGAAGCATATCTGGATCCGGCCATGATTTGTCACCCGTGTGGATGCTCCACTTTTCACATATTTCAAACATTTCGTAGAGCTGTGACCAGTTATCCCAGAAGTCATCGGTGAGACGCCACATATTTGCAACCTGCTTATAATACTCAGCATACTCGAGCTTTGACGGTCCGGGAGATATGCTGAATATCATATCTCTGCCACAGTTCCTCAGACACTCGCTTATAAGAGTCAGCTCAGCCTGACAGTCCGGCATCTCACGGGCTATGTCATCCAGTTTTATGAAGTCAACACCCCAGTCTGCATAGAGACTGAAGAGGCTTTCATAGTAGTCGCGGGCACCGGACTTTGATGCATCGACACCATACATGTCAGTATTCCACATACATATACTATCAGTACGAACTATGTCACGGGCGTGATATCCTCCGGCAATAGGCGTATTCATATGGACAGCTTGTCTCGGAATACCTCTCATGATATGTATGCCGAACTTAAGACCAAGAGAGTGGACATAGTCGGCAAGCGGTTTAAAGCCGGCACCTCCTGCAGCCGACGGAAATCTCTCGGGAGCCGGCATAAGGCGGCTGTACTCATCCGTGCAGAGCTTTGCATAGGGCTGATACTCGTGATTTGGTGCTGTAGGGTTAGACCACTGTATATCTACAACTACATAGTTCCAGCCGTATTCCTTTAGATGCTCAGCCATGTAGTCAGCATTTCTTCTTACGATTTCCTCGGTAACAGCTGCCCCATAGCAGTCCCAGCTGTTCCATCCCATGGGTGATGTCATATTATAGTTCCTCCTGATAATTTATATATAATTTTGGTATATGATTATGTAAATAATTGCGGTGTAGATGGTATAGGCATCATGAACCCTGACGATACTACTGCAGTGATTTTGCAGATGTGCACTATGCTTAACGTGTAATCCCACCTCCGCATAGTATATCAGATTTTATCCGCACTCAGAACATTTAAATTCGGAAACTAAAAAATGCAAAAAAGTTTCTTGACAATGCTTATATAACATAGTACTATCAAAGAAACTAAAGAGATAAAAAGAGTTTCCTAAGCAGTCTTATATGGGGTGATATACATGGGGGTATATCGAGGGACTGTATTCATAAAATATTTATATTACATACATAACTTAGCCTGGTTTCGAATTGAAATACGAATATGGTTTTAATACGATACGAATAAGCTTTGAAGCATAGGCGGAAGTTTGTTTTTATGCATTATGGCACGAATTATACTCAGGGGGCGTACTGTGGAGCTTAGAGAAGAGATACTTGGAGCAACACTCACTTGCTTCAACTACAAGGGACTCAAATTCACGATGGACGATGTGGCTCACACACTCGGAATCAGCAAGAAAACCATATATAAAGAATTTAAGGACAAGGAGGATATGACTCTTGCTCTGGTTGATTACGTCTTCGACGGTATCAAGGAGGCAGAGAGGCAAATCTACGAGAGCCGGGAGCTGTCTACTGTAGAGAAGATAAGACGTATCCTCGGTGTTCTGCCGGAGGGCTATAAAAATATAGACCTTCGCCAGCTCTATGTTATCAGAGATACCTATCCGAAGATATACAGGAAGGTTGAGCAGAGGCTCGAGAACGGCTGGGAGAGTACGATAGCTCTGCTGCAGCAGGGGATTGAAGAAGGGGTGATAAGACCTATCAAGATTCCAATCCTTAAGATGATGCTGGAGGCATCACTCGAGCAGTTCTTCCAGAGAGACATACTGGTCAAGAACAAGATAACATACTCAGAGGGACTCGACGAGGTGGTCGACATACTCATAGAGGGGATTCGGCAATAAAATTTGATGACAGAGGCAGTGCATATAACAAGAAAGTAAATATCGGCATGCGATGTCGGTACGAATATATAAAATAGACAAGGAGGTACAAAATGTCACGATTTTACATGGATAATGACTGGAGATTCTCAGAGGAGTTCTCCGAAGAAATGATAAACACAGGATATGATACATCTGCAATGAAGTGTGTTCGTATCCCTCACACTGTGAAGGAGCTGCCATTCCACTACTTCGATGAGAAGATGTATCAGATGGTTTCCGGATACATACATAAGTTCGATGCACCGTCAGAGTGGCAGGGGAAGACACTTCTGCTTACATTTGAGGCGGTTGCACATGAGGCAACGGTTTACCTTAACGGTGAGCTGCTGGGAGTACACAGCACAGGTTATACAGCATTTACATTTGATATATCGGATAAGGTAAAGCTTGGGTCTGAAAATGTCCTCGTCGTAAAGTGCGACAGCAGAGAGTCGCTTAATACTCCGCCCTTCGGTTTTGTGGTAGATTATCTCACCTACGGCGGAATATACAGAGATGTATATATAGATGTTAAGGAGGATGCATACTTCGCGGATGTATTTGTAAAGACGAAGCTGTCTCAAAGATATGAGCAGGACGGAGTATACCGCTGCGGACAGACGGCACTTGATATCGATATCGTACTTGCAGGTAAGGCTGATGATACAACCGTCAAGGCATCTATCAGAAGGAAGGGTGATGAGGAGTATGAGACACTCACAGAGTCACCGGCAGCAGGTTCTCTCTATATAGTAACCGGTGACAGAGAACTGTGGGATATCGACAATCCCGCGCTCTACGAGCTAAGGCTTGAGCTTATACGAGGCGATGCGGTTATCGATACATTTACGACAAATGTCGGATACAGACGTGCGGAGTTTAGAAAGAATGCCTTCTATCTGAACGGACGCAAGGTGAAGATAAGAGGTCTCAACCGCCATCAGAGCTACGCATATGTCGGATATGCCATGCCTGACTCGATGCAGAAACTCGATGCTGAGATACTGAAGAAGGAGCTCGGTGTAAATACAGTCAGGACATCACACTATCCTCAGGCACATTCATTTATCGAGAGATGTGACGAGCTCGGACTTCTGGTTGTGACAGAGTTCCCCGGCTGGCAGCATATCGGAGATGATGCATGGAAGACTCAGGCTGTAGAGAATGCACGTGAGATGATAACTCAGTACCGTAATCATCCTTCGATAATCCTCTGGGGGGTCCGTATAAATGAGTCGGGCGACGACGAGGGTTTCTATGCAAGGACAAATGCTCTGGCACACGAGCTTGATCCCACGAGACAGACCTGCGGCGTCAGATCATTTAAGAAGGGAATCTTCCAGGAGGATGTCTATACCTATAACGATTTCTCGAATGATGCAAGACTTACAGGCTGTCTCAAGAAGTCAGAGGTTACATCTGATGTTGAGAAGCCGTACCTCATAACAGAGTTTAACGGTCATATGTATCCTACTAAGGCTTATGACTGGGAGGAGCATAGACTTGAACATCTGAAGCGTCATGTGGCAGTGCTTGATAAGGTGGCAGGTGCTGATGATATATCGGGCTGCATCGGCTGGTGCATGTTCGACTACAATACGCATAAGGACTTCGGAAGCGGTGATAAGATATGCTATCACGGAGTGATGGATATGTTCCGTAACCCGAAGCTTGCGGCGGCAATTTACGCTATGCAGCAGGATGAGACACCGGTACTTCAGATTACATCGACGATGGATATCGGTGAGCATCCTGCAAGTAACAGAGGAGATGTATATATACTTACAAATCTTGACTCTGTAAAGATGTATAAGAACGACAGCTTTATCAAGGAGTACGTGCCGTCAGAAAGTAAGGCGAAGAACCTAAGGCACGGTCCGATACTTATCGATGACATCATCGGCTCAGCTATAAAGGAGGGCGAGCCCGATATGTCCGAAAAGGAGGCAGAGGATCTGAAGGCACTGCTGAATGCAGTCGCAAAGGACGGTCTCTACGGCATACCGAAGATAACGATGGCTAAGGCTGCAGCCTTCAGCATGAAGTATCATGTAAGTATGGATGATGCAGTTAAGCTCTACAATAAGTACGTGGGAGACTGGGGCGGTGCCGCAACTACCTACAGATTTGAGGGTTACAAGGATGGAGAGCTTGTAAAGGAGATAAATGTTGCACCGGCAATGGAGTATCATCTGGAGACTATTGCTTCCTCAGAGGTACTTAAGGAAACTCATACCTATGATGTGGCTGAGGTAAGAATCAGAGCCTGCGACGAGTATGGCAACACACTTCCCTTTGCGGTAGATCCGCTGAAGCTGGAAACCACAGGTGATATCGAGCTTATCGGTCCCGATATGATAAGCCTTCAGGGTGGTATGACAGGTGTGTATGTAAAGTCTGTCGGTAAGAGCGGAAAGGGTAGCCTGAGGATAACAGAGCAGAGCGGCGCAGAGCATGTTGTAGAGTTCTCTGTTGAGGTGTAAATCAAAAGCTGAATACATAAAGAACATAATAAGTGTCCGATGGTGCCGGATAATCCGGCACCACAGAACCCGAAGATAAGAACGTTTACCATAAAGGAGAAGGAGTGTGGTTATGAAACTATCAGCAAAGGAAAAGGTATCCTACGGACTTGGTGCTGTGGGAAAGGACATGGTATATATGCTGTCAGCCGGCTATATACTGTATTACTATCAGGATGTACTAGGTATAAATGCCATCGCCATGGGCATCATTCTCATGGCGGCGAGAGTATTTGATGCATTTAACGATCCTATCATGGGAGTTATTGTAGCTAAGACGAAGACTAAGTGGGGCAAGTTCCGTCCCTGGCTTCTCATCGGTACACTGACAAATGCAGTCGTACTTTACTTTATGTATGCATGTCCGCCGGATCTCAGCGGCTCGGGACTCGTTGCATATGCAGCTATCACCTACATCCTCTGGGGAGTGACCTATACGATGATGGATATCCCCTACTGGTCGATGATACCTGCATTTACCGAGAGTGGTAAGGAGAGAGAGGGGCTTACGACACTTGCAAGGTCATGCGCAGGTGTAGGATCTGCAATTATTACGATATTTACCATGAAGCTTGTATATCTGCTCGGTCAGAATAACGAGGTGACAGGCTTCAAGTACCTGGCACTAATCGTTGCAATCCTCTTCGTGATATTCACGATTATAACCTGCCTGAATATCAAGGAGAAGTCGACAGTCGATATGGAGACAGCCGGTGTCGGACAGATGTTCAAGGCACTTGTTACAAATGATCAGGCTATGGTTGTGGTTATATCGATTGTAATCGTAAACCTGTCGGTATATATCACATCAAACCTTGTAATCTACTTCTTCAAGTATGACTTCGGAGGTACCTCCTGGTACAACAGCTATACACTCTTCAATATGTTCGGAGGTGCCATACAGATACTTTCGATGATGGTATTCTATCCGGTACTTCGTAAGTTCATGTCAAATGTGAAGATATTCTTCACCTGCATGATAGGCGCGATAATCGGTTATGTGGTGCTCTTTGCGATAGCATTTACTTCGATGAACAATGTGTATATATTCTTCATCCCCGGCTTCTTCATATTCGCAGCAAACGGAGTTATGCAGGTACTGGCAACGGTATTCCTGGCTAACTCAGTTGACTACGGAGACCTGAAGAACGGACGCCGTGACGAGTCGGTTATCTTCTCTATGCAGACCTTTGTAGTTAAGCTTGCATCAGGTCTTGCGGCATTTATCGCATCAATCTGTCTGGCAGTTAACAATCTGCAGTCGGGTACTGAGGTGAGTGAGGCTGACCAGGTGGTTGACTTCTCGGCTACAGTTGAGGCTTCCCAGCGTCTCGGACTCAGAATGACGATGACCATAGTTCCAATTATCGGACTGATAATTGCCATCATAGTATTCAAGAAGAAGTTCATCCTTACCGAGGACAAGATGGTTGAGATTGGTGAGGAGATAAAGGCCCGCGATTTAGCCAAGGAGAGCTAAATATTTAGGGTATATGCGGAGGTAGCATACGGTCACAGACTGTATGCTATTTCTGCAGTATGTGCCGGTGCACTTTAAACAGCAGAGGGACGTTGTACCGGGGGTATTATAAGGAGAGAGAATATGATATACACAGATAACGACATCTATGTGCTTAGTACCGAGCATACATCCTATATATTCCGGGTGATGCCATCGGGACAGCTCGAGCACCTCTACTACGGCAGGAAGCTGAGGCATGACGGAGACTTCAGCGCACTTATAGAGACACGTGAGTTTCTACCGGGAAACAACAACGTCTATAGTGACGAATATAAGAACATAACGCTGAACGATATATGCCTCGAGACCGGCTTCGAGGGAAAGGGCGACAACAGGCAGACGTGTCTCTCGATAATCCATGATGACGGAAGCAGAACGAGTGACTTTAGGTTTGTCAAGGCTGAGAAGGTTATCAGTAAGCCTGAGATGAAGACACTCCCCGGCTCCTATGGTGATGCGGAGGGACTAAGAGTAGTTCTCAGTGATGCAAACTACGGCATAAGGCTCGTTATAACCTACTATGTATATATAGCTGCAGATGTGATAACCAGAACTACCGAGGTTATAAATGACAGCACTGCACCGATTAGAATAGAGAGGATAATGTCAGGTCAGCTTGACTTAGAAGACCATAATTATGTTATGTCAACATTCGACGGAGCATGGGCGCGTGAGATGAGACGACATGACACACCCCTTATCAGCGGAAGTCACGAGAGCTCGGCATTTACGGGTACATCATCGAGTAAGGTAAATCCCTTCTTCATGCTGTCGAGACCGGGAGCAGATGAGGATAGAGGAGATGTATATGGTTTCAACCTTATATACAGCGGAAATCACAAGGAGACTGCTGAGATAAGTGAATTTGGAAAGCTCCGTGTGCTCTGGGGTATAAATGACAGAGCCTTCAGCTTTCGTGTGGATAGGGGCGAGAGCTTCGAAGCACCTGAGGCTGTGATGACATTTTCGTGCGAGGGCTTTAACGGTATGAGCCGGAACATGCACTACTTCGTGAGAAACCATATCGTGCGCGGAGAGTGGGCACATAAGATACGACCGGTACTTCTCAACAGCTGGGAGGCTGCATACTTCGATATAAATGAGAAGAAGCTGCTCAGACTTGCGAAGGCAGCAAAGGACGTTGGCATCGAGCTCTTCGTCATGGATGACGGCTGGTTCGGAGAGCGTGACAGCGATGACAGGTCGCTTGGAGACTGGGTTGAGAACAAGAAGAAGCTCCCCGGAGGTGTGAGCGGTCTTGCTGATAAGATACATGAGATGGGCATGAGCTTCGGCATATGGGTGGAGCCGGAGATGGTAAATGTTAACAGCCGCCTCTACGGTACGAATCCGACCTGGACTATAGACATCCCTGACAAGCCGCACTCGGAGGGACGTAATCAGCGTATACTCGATATGGGCAGGGAGGATGTGCAGGATTATGTCATCAAGTCTATGTCCCGTGTCTTCTCGTCTGCGAAGATTGACTATGTGAAGTGGGATATGAACAGGACATTTACGGACGTTTACTCCAGGGCACTGGATGCTGAGCGGCAGGGCGAGATGCTCCATAGATATGTCATTGGGCTCTACAGATGTATGAAGGAGCTGACCGAGAGATTCCCGGGTATTCTCTTCGAGGGCTGCAGTGCCGGCGGCAATAGGTTCGACCTTGGTATACTTTGTTACTTCCCGCAGATATGGGGAAGTGATGATACTGATGCGGCTGAGCGTGTGGAGACTGAGACCGGCTACAGCTATGGATATCCTCTGAACACGGTGGGCTGTCATGTGTCGGGTGTGCCGAACCATCAGACACTTCGTATAACGCCCCTTTCTACGAGATTTAATGTGGCGGCATTCGGAAGCCTCGGATATGAGTGTAACCTCTGCGATATGTCGGCAGACGAGCTTTCTGAAATACGCGAGCAGATAGAACTGTATAAGAAATGGAGAAGCTTGCTGCAGACAGGAACCTTCTACAGAGGCAGACGCGGAAATGTTACCGAGTGGATGGTTGTATCGACAGACAAGACGAAGGCTGTCGGTATGCTTATGAGGAAACTGACCGAGGCAAACAGTCAGCACGAGACATTTACATGTAGAGGGCTTGATACTGAGAAGAGGTATCACTTCTACAACATCGAGAAGAAGATAAATATAAAGGAGTTCGGTGATCTGGTGAACACTGCATCACCGATACATATAAAGCAGAACTCCGTAACACAGTCTGTTGTGTCGAAGTTTGTTAAGCTTGACGGTGAAACGGAAGATGTGACCGCATATGGCGACACGCTGATGTACGGAGGTGTGAGACTGAAGCCCGCATACGCCGGAACGGGCTTCAACGATAAGACCAGGGTATTTCCGGACTTCGCATCGAGGATGTACTTTGTCGAGGAAACTGAATGATTATAGATTGATGTGTTGATACTGAAGTATCGCAGGCACAGAGCAGAAACTACGGTACGAAGTACCGTAGGCACCAATCGAGCAGGGGGGAGACGGAGTCTCCCCCTGCTCGATTCTTGACTATATATCCTAATTGTGATAGTATCATTTGTTGAGTTAAACATAACTAACTCACATAACAATTATTTAACATAAAGATATCATATATGGGAGGGAAAAATAGTGACAGCCGGTGAGAAGGAATTTCTGAAAATAGTAGATGTACATAAGAGCTTCGGCGAGGGTGATACGAAGCAGGACGTACTGAGAGGTATGAACTTCGATGTAGCGAAGGGTGAGTTCTGTGTACTGCTTGGTCCGTCGGGAAGCGGTAAGTCAACACTGCTGAATATAATCGGTGGCATAGATACTGCAGATTCAGGCTATATATCCATAAACGGTGATAAGCTTGAGGATATGGATGAGAAGGCACTCACCATGTACAGACGCAGACATCTCGGATACGTATTTCAGATGTACAATCTGATTCCGAATCTGAATGTGAAGGAGAATATCGAGGTCGGTGCATATCTGTCAGACAATCCGCTCGATATAGATGAGCTGCTCGAGACACTCGGTCTTGCTAAGCATAAGTATAAGCTTCCGAATCAGCTCTCAGGCGGTCAGCAGCAGAGAGTTTCCATCGGCCGTGCGATAGTAAAGAATCCTGATATACTGATGTGTGATGAGCCTACCGGTGCACTTGACTACAACACCTCTAAGGAGATACTCGAGCTTATCGAGAATGTAAATCAGAAGTATGGCAACACTATCATCATGGTAACTCATAACGAGGCTATAAAGTATATGGCAGACCACGTGATAAAGCTTCGTGACGGAGTGGTTCGTCATAACGATATAAACACGGACAAGATATCAGCCCGAGAGCTCGAGTGGTAGGAGGTTGAAACGATGAAGAATCCGCTTAATAAGAGAATTCCCCGCGAGCTTAAGACCGAGTGGCGTAAATACATGGTTATTGCGGTGGTCATGATATTTATGATAGGCATTACATCGGGTGTTTATGTCGGTAACAACAGCATGATGACTGAGCTGTCTGAAATGTATGACAAGTATAACCGCGAGGACGGACACTTCGAGCTGAATAAGAAGGCTGACGAGAAGCTGATAAATGCAGTCGAAACCGGAGACCTTGCCGATATCAAGGCATGGATGACGGATAAGGCTGAGGAAGAGGCCTATGATGAGGTGGTTGAGGCGGTTGATGAGGAGGTTACAAGGCTTGTCACCGAGGAGGTTACCTCTCAGGTTACTGACGCCGTGAAGGCACAGACTGAAGGAATGGGGCTCGATGAGGATACCGTAAATGAAATGATAACCGAGGCTGTGGATGAGAATCTGCAGGAGGCACTCGATAGTGCATTTGAGAGCGATGACTATACAGAGGCTTTAGATGAGGCGTGGGAGAAGGCGCAGGAGGAGATAGCCGATAAGGTAGACGAAAAGTATGACGAGATAGTTGAGGAGTATGCTCTGGATGAGGAACTGACGGAGTACTCTGCAACTGTATACGAGCTCTTCTATAAGGAGCTTACAGAGGATACGGATCTTGACGGAGAGTCTGACGGAGACGTACGAGTGTATAAGCTTCGCGAGGATGTAAATCAGATATGTCTGATGGAGGGTGAGTTTCCCTCGAAGTCCGGAGAAATCTTGATTGATAGGATGCACGCCGACAACGTAGACCTCGGAGTCGGAGATAAGGTGAGTATCGGCGGTAAGGAGTTTACTATTACCGGTCTGGGAGCATTTTCGGACTATTCTACGCTTCATAAGAAGAACACAGATATAATGTTTGATGCGCTGACATTTGATGTGGTTGCAGTGACGGAGGAGGACTACGATAGTCTGTCTGCCAGAAGCCACTACAACTACGCATGGAGATACAGCGAGCAGCCTCAGACTGATGCTGAGGCGGCTGATATGTCTGATGCACTGGTTAAGGCACTTGCAGTCCAGGCACTTATAAGTGACATAGAAATCGAGGATTATGTACCTGCATATCTCTCACAGGCTATTAACTTTGCACCTGACGATATGGGCTCCGACCTTGCCATGATGAAGGTTATGATGGTTGTACTTATAGCTGTACTTGCATTTATCTTTGCACTTACAACCGACTCGTCTATAGATAAGGAGGCATCGGTCATAGGAACGCTTCGCGCGTCAGGCTACACGAGAGGTGAGATACTTCGTCACTATATGGCAATGCCGCTCATAGTTACGATTATTGCCGCAATTATAGGCAATATCCTCGGCTATACAGTATTCGAGGATATATGCGTTATGGCTTACTATAACAGCTACAGCCTGCCTACGTATGAGACACTTTTTACACCGAATGCATTCGTGCTGACAACGATTCTGCCGATACTTATGATGCTCGTGATAAATGTGCTGATGATATCCGGCAAGCTCCGTCTGTCACCGCTTCGTTTCCTGAGACATGACCTGAAGAGACGTAAGAAGAAGAATGCGATGAAACTGCCGAGCTGGAGCTTCCTGGCGAGGTTCAGGCTCAGAATATTCTTCCAGAACATTTCTGACTATGTGGCGCTGATGTTCGGACTTATTTTTGTGGCAGTGCTGCTCTCGATGTGTATAGGTATGCCGGTTACGCTTAAGAACTATCAGGATAATGCGGCCGATATGATGTTTGCAAAGTATCAGACATTCCTTACAACAACGGAGGATGAGGACGGAAGTATCATCACGACCGATACGGAGGATGCCGAGAAGTTTGCATCGACAGAGCTTTTATATACCACGAGTACATTTGAGGAGGCTGTTACTGTTTACGGTGTCGAAGAGGGAAGCGGTTATATAAGCATACCTGATACAAATAGTGGTGAGGTGTATCTCTCCTCGGCATTTACGAGTAAGTACGGACTCGGAACCGGTGACAGCATTGAGCTTTCGGATCGCTACAGTGATGCGGCATATACACTGAGTGTAGCCAGTACATTTGAGTATGACGGTGCTATAGCGGTATTTATGAACATAGCGGATTATAGAGACTTGTTCGATAAGGATGAGGATTACTTCTCCGGCTACTTCAGTAATACTGAGATTACGGATATCAATGAGGACTACATCGCAACAGTAGTGACTGTGGATGATATACTTGCGGCTGCAAAGCAGCTCGACCACTCCATGGGAAGCATGATGGATGTGTTCTCGTATGTATGTGCAATAATTGCAGCAGCATTTATCTATCTGCTGACGAAGGTAATAATCGAGAAGAACGAGAACTCTATATCGATGATTAAGATACTCGGCTTTAAGAACAGTGAGATATCGTCGCTCTATATGGTGACGACAACTATAGTGGTTATCATCGGAGATATCCTCGCAGTATGGCTTGGCAACTGGCTCATGACATATGTCTGGGATGCGATGATACAGAGGATGAGCGGATACTTTGCATTTATTACGACATTTGCAGGCAATCTGAAGATGTTCGTGCTGATACTTGCGGCATATCTGCTGATAACGATTGTGGACTTTAAGCGAATCAAGAAGATTCCGATGACGGAAGCGCTGAAGAATGTTGAATAATTGTTAGATAATCAGAATAATGTAGTTGTGGGGGATAAGCCGTGCGTAAGTGCGGCTTATTTTCAAGTATCATTGGGATTTTTAGAGATAGTGTGATAATATATGTGTTAGGGTTAAATAAATCATAGGGGGGTAGCATGGACAATAAACTATCACAGCTCGAAAGTAATATAGAGCAGTTAAAGGAAAATATCCAATCCATAGAGGAGTGTGCAAAGGAAGTTATAGCCTGCACAGAAGATAATAGATTTATTTCGGAGGAACTATCACAGAAAATGATAGTTTCTTTTGATATTCACAGCAAGCTGCGTACAGAGAGTGAGCAGATAATCAGAGAACTCTGTGGCGAGGCTGTCACCATTACGAGCATATCAGATGCAGAGAATACGATGAAGGAGATTGATAAGAAGTCTGCTGTAAGTCTGGCTGAGCAGTTCTATAATCTTCACTCTGATAAAGTAGCAGTAGAGGAGCTGTTGGATGAAGAAAAGGAAAAGCTGAGAGATATACTCTCGAAACCAGATTCGGTGGATAATTTCGATGCCGTAGTGGGAAGTTACATAGACTTCGTAAATGCTGTGAGCAAGATGCAGGAGCTATCTGTCGATGAAAAGCTGGGATATGTAGGTAAATTCACACCACAGTTCGGAGCACTTGCTGCGTATACATTTGCCAGTGGTGATGTAAGCATTAGAGAGGAGTCGGACGAAGTAACTGCTGATGAATCAAGCGTGGAAACTCAGAGTGTGCCTGAAGCAGAAGCTGATGCCACAAGTGATGAGTCAGCAGAGGAAACTCAGAGTGTGCCTGAAGCAGAAGCTGATGTCACAAGTGATGAGTCAGCAGAGGAAACTCATGACAGTGTCATGAATGAAGCTTCGGATACAAAGGCAGAAACAGTTTCAGAAAACAGTACTACAGAGTCAGACCCTGCCGCGTCTATAATAGAGAAGCTAAATAGCGGCAATATACTGATCGAATCAGGATATGACTGGGGGATGATTAGTTCAAAGGAGAGTGAATCGTTAGGTAAGAAGGTTGGTTTCAAGGAGTTTAAAAAGGACCTAAAATCTATGGGTGATGCCATACCATTTTGTAAGATGTTCCTTAAAATAGCGGCATCAAATGGTATATCTAACAACAATTTTCTTGGAATAGATAAACCGGATGAGGTATCACGTCTGGATTATGCGGTAGGTTTGCTTTGTAAAAAGGGGTATATAAACAAATATATACTTCATGGAAGAGGTGAATTCTACTGTCCGACATCCAAGCTTGAGGAAACTCTTAAGGCCTCGGTAGAAGCACGTAAGCTTATAGAGATTAAGGAACACGAGATTAGTATCAGCGGTACAAAGCAGCATGATGTTACAAAGGGCGCGTTTGTTACATGCAATCAGATGTATATGGAGCTTTACGAAAAAGGAAAGCAGCATGATGCTTATTTCGGAGGATCATCACACGGGCAGAGTGCATTTGTAAGAGACTTTAAGCTGAGTTTATTAAGTTATCTTGTAATTGGTACGGCATGGGACAAGGTATACGAGGATGACATACATAATCTGATTGAGGTTCTATCCGGGGATATGAAAATCTATAAGGATAACTATGATGTGCTCATAATAGCCGGTCCAAATCTTGAATATTCAAGGGCAATCAGTCCTGTTATAGCTATGCTTACAGAACATATAAGTATAAAGGACACCTACTTCTATGGCTTTAGAGAGGATAAGACGATTAATTCACTGGATGAAGAGGTGAATATATTTGCTGCGCCCAGCGAGGAGTCATCAGATGCTGCAGAGGAAAATGATGCCACGGCTACTGCAGATTTAACAAAAGAAATAAATGATGATAAAGCTGCTACCGAAGAAAACGCCGATGATACAGCTGTTATGATGAAATCTATAGATGATATACCCGGTGTAGATAAAAATGTTGATGATACAGTAGAAAAGTCCGTTGACATAAAATCGGACATTCAGGATGAAGAAGCAAACAGCCGAGAATCCGTAAATTTATCAGAGCATTTAGGCTCAGATAGGAAGGATAGCATACTGAAGACTGCGTACAGGATGATACTCAATGACAGAATATACTGCGCAACGGCATATTTGTACTCGATGATTGATGTATGTCCGGGTATAGAAGATGAGTGGAAGAGGCTTGCATATGCTATAAATGATCCTATCAAGAACTGCAGATATTCCACAAGTAAGATGTTCTCGAGATATCCCAGCAATACGGGTGTTCTAAATGATTACTTGTGTGTGTGCGGTACTCTCAGGACATTTTTTTATAATCATGTTGAGTATGATTATGAGTCAGAACAGCTGTTTTTGACTTTAGCTAATACGAACAAGCTTCTGGATGAGTGTAACAGTATAAGCAGTGTACTTAGAACCCTATACCTTTTCAAGAATAAGATACATAAGGGAATAAATGAGTATGCTGATTATAAAATGGAGGAATATCTCAAAAATGAAAAAAAGCTTAAGGATACTATAACCAAGGCACAGATTTTTTACGACAAGAATGTTATGTCATACTTAAAGGATAATCCAAAGTTTAAACGCTATGCGGAGACAAGGAAACTTGTACATGGTAAAGAAAGTGATATGGCACGGTATCTAAAGGTAATTATAAACGGAGATGAGGATTTATATGCTGATGTAGAGGAGTGGTTAAGGGAGAACTTTATAAAGGACGAAAGTGAAATAAACAGTGTTAATCGTGATGATCAAAAGATACAGTATTTTATAGATGAGATGTATAAGCGAGCTGATGAAAAGCTTACATTTAAGAAAAAAACATCTGATCTTATGGGAGTATACAGACAGAAGCTTCAGAATATCATAGAAAAAGCTGTTGATATTATGTGCGACTGGTATATGTACAACAAAAATAATCAGGCAAATGATGATAAGAGTCATGAAGAATATAAGAAAATAAAGGATGAACTTATTAGTGACCTCGTAAAAACAAGGGAATATTTCAGTGGAAAGACAGGAGTATGTGAGGAAGAGGCTGTCGGTATAAAGCTTCTTTGTACAACTATAGATGAACTGGTAAGACGTCTTGATGGTTCATACTCTGATTCAGAGCATAAGTACTTCTATATTGATTTTCTTAAGGCTGACAGAGTGCTTCTTGATAGTCGGTATCTTCCAATTACCGAAGCAAATTTATCTGTGCCACATGAACTGAATGTATCCGAAAGAATAATCGAGCATTCTGAAACCACGCTCTTAAGCTTTGAAGATAGACTTAAAGATATATTTATGGGTGAAGACGACTATGGCAGTGCTGTCCTGATTAAAAATTATCTTGATGAATGTCCGGATAACAGTGACCATGACTTTGCTGATTTTGATAAGATACTCAAGGATTCTGTAGAAGTGGCTTACAAAGATGCGAGCGAAAAGAAGGAAAGATTTGTAGAAAATCTGGAGCTAATGCAGAGCTATGGACAGATAGATAACACAGGGGAGAACAAGAAGGAGCAGTATATACAGATTATCAATGCAACATTTGACTTTTGTGATGAAATGCAAAACTATGGCTTTTTTAAAAGTGTTATAACCGCATTTGAAGAGAAGATAAAGCATGATGCTGTAAAGCTGGAGGAAACCATACGGCGGGAAGTAAGTGCGTACAAGTTAGAATCTGCGAACGAGAAGGATATCGATAGGAGAGAAATTACAGAGAAATGGTTGGAGAAGATAGATGATGCACTCGATAGGCAGAACTATACTGTAGCCGAGGATTTGCTCTCCAGACTTAAGAGTGGTGATATAAGTTTTGAGTATAGTACTGTTTTAAGCAGGGATTATCTACAGGAATATATAAATACATATCAGGATATCTTCGAGATTGTGGCAAAGAAGAATACCACACTGTATGACCTGGTCAAGCATCGCTTTACTGAAAATCAGACTAATGAAGATGCTAAATGTAGAAGAATACTGATTGAAAACTGGCCTCGAAATAAAAAAACAGTTAAGGAAAATGATTTAAAGCTGCTGTTAATGAAGCTTGGATTCAAGGTTGACGATGTTAAGAAAAATTTGAGTTTCCAAAAGGATAGGATGTTAGTATACGATGTAACTCTCCAAAAGCTGGAAAACGGCAGACGTGCGAACTATAATCATCCAATATCAGTATTCGGATCCTATGCATACGAGAACGGTTTTAGAATTGCTATAATCTTTGGCGAAGTAGATCCTGATGGACTCATGGAAGCCTTTAAAGAAATCGGGAATGCCAAAAATACTATAGTACTCCTCGACTATGCTCTGCAGCTGGCTGATAAGAGAAGACTTGCCAGGATATTAAAGGTTAAAGGCAGTCATGAGAAAACATTTGCAGTAATTGACAGAGTTGCGATTATGTATCTGATTAAGAAATATAATGTGTCATACATAAATCGGATGCTTATGTCTATAATTATTCCCTTTGCATATGTACAGCCTTATGTAAAGGAATCGGCTACGGTTATGCCGCCGGATATTTTTATGGGCAGAAAACGAGAACTGAGTAATATAGAGTCTGCGACCGGAGCAAATATAGTATATGGCGGACGGCAGCTCGGTAAGTCGGCGCTTCTCAGGATGGCTAAAAATGATATAGACAAGAATGAAAACGGAGACAGGGCTGTACTGATAGATATAAAGGGACTTGATGATAAGCAGACGGTAAGGAAGATATTTAGTGAGTTATATATAAGCGGTATACTTTCTGAGAAAATAGAATCCGATGATTGGAGTCTGCTTGGAGAGACACTTAAGAAGAGACTTAAGGATGAAACTGACAGAATCCCGTATCTGCTGCTTCTGCTTGATGAAGCAGATACATTTATAGACAGCTGCAGCAAGGTTAACTTCGCCCCGATGGATGTACTTAAGGATATACAAGGAATCGGAAACGAACGCTTTAAGTTTGTAATAGCGGGACTTCATAATATAGTCAGATTTAACAGGGATGTAGCACTGAGTAATAACAGTAGTATAACTCACCTTGAGCATATAACTGTCAAGCCGTTTAAGTTCTCTGAGGCAAAGGAGCTGCTTGAAACACCGCTGTATTATCTTGGATTTAGATTCTATAACGATGACAGTGAGCCTGATGATAACGGAGATTTTCTGGAGTCACTTATATTTGCGAGTGCTAACTATTTTCCCGGACTTATACAGCTATACTGCTATAAGCTTATAGAAGCAATAACAAGAGGAGATTATGCCGGTTACGATGAGTGTGATTCTCCGATATACAGAGTAAGCAGAAAGCATATAAAGAAGGTTCTTGCAGAAGAAACCTTTATGCAGGAGGTTAGAGAGAAGTTCGAAATCACTCTGAAGCTGGATGAGGATAACTATTATGATATATTCGCATTGATTATAGCTTATCTATATCACGAAGAGGGTAAGAGGTTTGATAACGGATATTCTGTTGATGAAATAAAAAATGTTGGATGTGAGTATAATATACTCAAGGTTGTAAACATCCGCGATGATAAAATCGAAGCACTGCTCCGCGAACTTTGTGAACTGAATGTTCTCAGAGAGACAAACGGAAGATATCTGTTTAACAGATACAGTTTCCTGCAGATGATGGGATCGAAGGATGAGATAGAGAACAGGTTGATGGAGTATATGGAGGACTAATGTATGGATAATAAGTGGTGGACAAGTGTTCCAAACGCTGTTCGAATGATAGAAGAGGTAGATACCTCTCTAAGAGGTGGCAGCAGTGTTCTGCTTATACTTCCGGATAAGACTCCATGGAGAGAAGAGTTTCTGAAGCAAATCGAAGATAGAGGCAGGATGATATCCGGCTATACGAATAAACGTGAAGCTGATGACCGGAATATGAATCCCGGTGAGTACATTCTAAAAAATTACTGCAAGGATGAGAAGAAGTATGAATACAGACCGAGTATGTCCTATGCCGGTTTTCTGGCAAAGGCAGATAATATTATCCTAAATGCATACGGCCGATTGTAAAATGAAGTTGGACAGTTGAATATAAGAATAGCCCATGGAGCTTATCTTTGATAGAATTTAATCGCTAAACCAAATTAATCAAGGAGACAAACCCATGGACTACGATTATTCTACCAC
>Ga0065711_1001633_pt1 | contig 41375 bp, 20 predicted proteins | sample Hoacrofraction12_FD_59098 | JGI IMG/M metagenome (GOLD analysis project Ga0065711, IMG submission 59098) | Hoatzin crop microbial communities from Cojedes, Venezuela - Epithelial fraction 12 v2 (version 2) | ecosystem: Host-associated > Birds > Digestive system > Esophagus > Crop | place...
CGCCTGCCAAAGCAGGGTCACCTACAGCAGGCTGCACAGGACCTTGTCCAGGCAGGTCTTGAATATCTCCAGAGAAGGAGAATCCACAGCCTCTCTAGGCAGCCTGTTCCAGTGCTCCGTCACCCTCTCTCACTCTTTTCTCCCCCACTCCCTTCCTCATCCAGGTAAAGAAGGGAGGAGACAAAGAGCCTCTGGGACCCTGGGCCAACCCCAAAGTATTCAACATGTGAAGAGACCTGACTCAGCACTCCCACCCCCACCACACCACCTGCCCTGGAGGTTTGGAAGCAAAGCAAGGAAAACAGTAATTTCGGAGAAAGTATATCTTTCAATGACAGACCAACCAAAAGGCTCACCTTAGTCTCAGGGCTTTCTCCTCACCAAATTTCAAAGGCCCGCTGCAGACAACAGAGGTGACAGAGCTTCTCAGAAAGGGTTTGCATAGATTTTGTATCATGGGAAACATTAAGCAAGCTAACCCAAATACAGAGGTCACTAGCAAATTCTTCTAAAGCATGAAGGAACAAATCATTCTTGCAGCTCTGTACAGCATGTGGCAAAAGCTATTAGCAATTTTTTTTTTTAACGTGGCAATAGATATCAACTGTGCCTCTGGATTTATGTCAATACTGAATATTATGCAACTATTTTTTGAAGGAAGAAAACTGCTTACATGCAAATATATTTGCACAAACTACAAGTAACAAGTTACAGACTGAGTTTTACAACTTCAATATACAGATCATTTTTATAAATCACTACAAGAGTTCCAAAATGGAGAGCTCAAATTTCTGAATTAAAATTAGAATGCAAAGTAAAATTCTAAGGAACTACACTGGCACAAACCTGCGTTTTGTTATTCTACATAATAACTATTTTTATCTGCAGTATTTTAAAAGTTTTTCAAAATATTTCATATTAACACATCAATCTAAGAAATTGACCTTAAGTTTAGGAAAACTTTGACAGACTCACTTCATATAAATGCCATGGATCCCTTTTCTGTCAGCCATCAACAGCAACCAGAACAGATATGCATGAAGAAAGGACTGAATGCACCAGCTCTTTTATTGGATCACAATGAACAACATGCCAGATATTCACCTACTGATTGCTTTTCGGAAATTTTGTTTTGGAAACAATGGATCATTTACTTGTGCTCTCCTCCATTCTAAAAGAGAACAAAATTAAGTTTCTAAAGAAGAAACAAGTTAAGACTAGTAATGTTCAATACTCTAAATGTATCCATCAAATTCTACACAAGGACTGTCTATGGCTGTGTGCTCTTCTGTGAATTATTTAGGCAATGATGAACAAAAGGACATGCTTTTGTTCAAATCATGCACAGAGGGATTACATGTGAACTGACCCTCCATGTGTTAATTGAAGACAAAGCTTGGCTTTGAGCTCATTACCGTTCTTACAGACAGCTTGGCAAGTTTTGAAAGTTTAGCGTATTTCTTGGTTTCCGAAACTAGGTAATTTGTTTTAAAAGTACAGATGCACACGAGGAAATAAGCCCAGATTTCACTAGTTTCATCACTAGTTTTAGCACAAAAGAAAAAACAGTGTACGTGCAAAAAAAGGGACAGGGAGAAAGAAAACAGAACAAGAACACATCTTGGGCAACCTCGCAACAGTTTTGTAACATTTGTTACAGGCTTTAACAAAGAAAAAGGAACAGCAGGCAAGTTTTCCTGCTAAATATTTCACTCGTGGTGTCTTGAAAAATAAAAAGTAAGCAGCCTTCAGCGATAAAAAGACAGATCGTTTCACCAATTCTCACTAGGGGTTTGATACTCTAGAGCCTCTGACATGAAGGGAAGAATGATTATGTCTTAATTGAGACTTTAAATAACGCATTTCAGAAAGTAAAGCAGAACTACCTTGTTTTATTTTATTTTTAGAGAACAGAACACACCAGGTTTCTGAAACATAATTAAAAGCTATTTTGAGACTGTAGCACCAACACAAACTTGAACATGTTTCTAGTCACTACATTATTTCAGGAATTTACTGTTCCAAGGATTTGAGTGAAAAGAAGAGAAATAGGAAGGGAGAGGGAATCTACAGGAATGTTTGCACTTCCTCCATTTCTGCCTAATCTTGCCAAAAAAAGCGTTCCAGATTGTCATGTCACCACTATTGTAATTTACAACACCAAATAACCAGATTACTAGGAAACGCGCCCAGTTTAGAGTAATAACTATCAAATTTCTAACTCTGGCAGCAAAACATACAGCAAAATAACATGAGCAAGCACTTTGTTTCATTAATATTTATTATTAAAAAAAAAAAAAAAACCCAGGAACTGCCAACTAAAGCCAGTTATCCTGCTGGTCCAATCTAGTGGGAACAGTTTGTTATAAATTAACCCAGGAATCTTCCCTCTACAAAGCTCTGGTACATGAAGCAGACCAGTGACAGAAAGCTGCTAAACTGCATGAAAATAGCATGTAAGAGACTACCCCAGTTCTGGCAAATCCTGGCAAACACCACGTGTTTAGAATTCCTTTCAAATTTAACATCACCACCACTCAGCAACCAGCAGGATGCATTCGCATCACACAGAACCTGCACTTGTTTTTATTTGGGGGCTTTTAAAAAAGCACAGTGACTGAGAAGTATTAACATTTGGTATTGCATTCCCAAATAACCTCCTTGATGAGCCAGTGGTATTCTCTAACACCAAATAACCAACTAAATAGTAAAGGTCTATACGACAGCTAGAACTCAACCCAAAGCGGACATAGTCAAGGAAGAGATGTGGAAACAAGAGCTATTTCACAAATGCTAAGAACAAAAGAGTTATTTTATACAATCACATTCCTGATCTGTGGTTTTACCCTGAATCAAAAAGGTACAAATTACCCACAAAACCAGCAACAAAACCAGCCTGTGGAACAAGATGTTTTTTCAGCTATATAGTTTGTTTACTCTGTAACAAAGTTGGCAGCTGCAACAGCTTTTTACTGGAAATTTCAATGCAATATGTGCTTGTCCTTATTCTCCGTGAAACCTATAGACAAAAACACATGGTCTGCAGTGACTACATATACAGCACCCACTCAGGACTTTGCTCAAACACGGTGCATGTAGCTTTCTCCTAGCACTGCTCAAATTTATAAGCAGTTGCATGAAAATTTTTTGAAAATAATAAAATCACTAATAGGCCACATATAAGTTTCTACGATATACAAAATCACCACTGAAGTAAAGAGGTTGTGAATAATAACTTTTATGAATTCAGACATGAAATGAAAACAGCACCCTCTTGATTCTCTCTTTGGTCCTTTCAGAGAATGCAGCTCCACCATACACGACCTCCAGCAGAGAAGCCAGTTTTTAAACAGCTTCCTATTCCCATCCTGAAAGTGCAGTTCAGCACCTTCTCAGGGCTGCTGATACAGCTGTTCACCAGCTGTGCTATGAATCACCAAAGTGATCACTTAAAGCCAGATACTTTTAACCTAGATCATTTCAGTGACCCAGTTTTACAGAGCAGCCTCATAAACAGCACCGGCACAAGTGAACATGCCAAAAGGTTCTTACATCCTTGGTAAAGTCCTTACAAACAGGCACCTCCCCTTTTCCCAAAAGAAAACACAGGCTGCAATTACACCCTCAAAATGCAAGAAATCCACATGCACAGAAACTATACTGAACTCTTCTATCTTAAGGCACCTTATAGGTCTGCCTCGAATTGGTATCTTGATTCCTCAGATACCTTGGAACGAATATATCCCACCTACTACATCATTCACAGCCGAGCAAACAAAAATAACTTACCAAACGTCTAGCAAATTCTTTATTTTCTGAAAGAAATCCATATCCTGGGTGTACCTTGAAGGAAAAAAAACAAAACAAAACAAAACACATTCAAGCTGATTGAGTTCTGAAGCCAGATACCAAATCTGCTCACACCTTTTCAGATACTGGGGAAGGTGAAGTAGATCACAAACAATTTAAATTAGTTGAATACCTTAAACTGTCTCGACATACTGATATATCTGCCCTAAGTCAAGCTGCAACGACTCACTGGTTGAGCTGCCATTCCTGAAACCATCATTCCTTACTTCACTAGGGAGGAAAGGTGCTGTCTGCAGAGCAACGGACACACTCCCTTTGGTGTTTTGCCTTCTGCCCTTTTTAACTCCATTTTGCCACATTTATCTCATCGCAGACTTCCACATATACGCTTATCCACTCTCTTCTTAGTAACCACTATAAAGTAACCCTCACCCCAGAATATTTCTAGCACTGACCACCACAGTGGTCTTAAGGTCCACAGCCACAAGCCTCCTGCCTCTAGCGACCCTTGCTGGGGAATACGTTTTACTGCCTCATTAGTCTAAACCATGCATCCTTAGGTGCCTACATTTGCTATTCACATCCCGAGTTACACCCGGCTTAATTACTCGAGAGGAGTGTGGAAAAGGGTTAATTTTACTTTTCGCAATTCACATAAGATTCTTGATCCCATATACTCTGATAGACAAAGTATAAGCCATTTTATTCCCCTCTTAAAGAGTAAACAAGTGGGTTCCATATTCAGAAACTCAGAGGGGAAGGAAATACTTTTTTCGTAATCGGAAAGGTTGTGGCACTGAAAGCACTACACCAAAACATCATCTTTGAAAATTACAATGCTGATCCAAACTGTTCCAGGGTAGTGTTGTTCATATACACCCATCAAATTTTATTTTAATAAATGCTCTGTGTACAGTAGCTCTGAATAATACATTTATTTCACTGACAGAACAAAGAACATCAGGCATGTGAACATGACTACACATTAGTTTTTCTAGCCGATTCCTGTTAAGCTGTGAATCTCTGGCCAATTTGATGGGAGAAAGGCAGAACAGCCCATATTTACACATATAAGCTAATGTTCATTTTGTAAACATTCTGAAACAAAAATAATTATGGGATGCACCATTTACATTCCTGCAAGCAACATTTATAAAATTTAGCAAGTGATTCAAACCAAGCTTAAGCAAAAGCCTTTTTGGATGCATTTTGTAAAACATTCAAAAAAGCCAGTATGGCATATAAAGGGTTACCGCTCAAAACTAATTGGGATTTTTTTTTTCCCCCAGCAAATTTGGAAATGAACTGAAGCTGCTCCCTGGTGTGAAAGCTGAATCCAGCAGCCACCTGCAGGATCAGCGACCAGTGCTGCCAGATGCTACAAAGCCTTTGATTTCCAGTAGCGATTTCGGACACATTTAACTCATGTGACATGAACTAACTGGAATAGCATATTCAATCACTTCCCCCCCCACACCTTTAAAAAAAATACAAACTCTGGCTTTTCTGCTTTCTATATATGAAACAGCTGCAGCAGATAGACTCATTCAGACTCACAGCTTGGGCCCTGGTTTTCTTAATGACTTCCATGATGGCATCCATGTTGAGGTAGCTTTTGCTGGTGGGAGCTGGGCCAACACAGACAGCTTCGTCCGCCATTTTCACATGAACCTGAAGAGGCAATATTCTGCATTAACAGATGCTCCCAGCAAAAATAATTACCATCATCCTGAAATATGCACACAAATCTGATTGTTTCAAAGATAATTTACATACCACAACCACTCTAAAATACACATTGAAATTACCTACATTGACATACAAGAACTCACACAATAACATTAAATCTCATTTCATTTAACTCCGAGCTTAAGTCACTGTCAAAATGTTCTATTATTCCAATATATTACTTTGAATTTGATTAAATAAAATCATGACAAATAAAATTTCAGCTTCCTATACTCATCATCTATATGTAAATTCAGACTAAAAACTACTTTGTTACATGTAACCAGGGTAGTCTAATATCTTAATACTTAATAACAAACATTCATGACCAGTTCTAAGCAGGCTCCCCAGGAAGTTGGGGATAATTAGAGTGAATTGAATGAAGGGATGCAGTGAGTGTCCCTGCACAGCATCAGGTCAGCACCATGCACAAATTAAAGCCTATGACTAAAGAGTTCAATATCACTACACGTGAACCAGAAAATCTTGAGAATTATTTAAGCAGGCTCGTGTTTGATTCCTAATCCATTGTATCCTCATTTATATGCATTTGCCAAACATTTTTCAGCCAAAATTGAACTATACAAAAGGGACAAACATTTCCAGCATTTTACCAGGAAAAATAAAATGGCTAGGTTTGAAGTTAGAAGTTTGGTTTGAAGTTAGCAGTCTACTTACAACTCCTATGCACGCTTATCTTGAGGAAAAAGTTACGAAAGTTTAATTAGACATTTTCAGAATTCAGAATACTTTTCCTTTAAAGATACACACAGACCAAAGCAACAAAACAATCAGTTTTTTCTCATTCTGCTCTCCTTTTGTAATCTCCCTTTCAGTATGTATTTAAGCAAGCATGCCATTGCTTAAACTGTATAAGATTATACTAGCTATGCGTCAGTAAAACCTGTTTATACTGACAGTTTGACATTTCCAATGCATACCAATTTTAAGTTACTTTTATGAAATATTTCATATCATCTTCAGCATTCAAAACTGAGAATACATTGTTTGTAAAGGGTCTTCTGGAATATGAATGTTCACATCTGTGAAATTTAAAGTATTTTTAGTTTATGAACATGGAATTTTGTTCTTTGTTAAAAGGAATTTTATTTGCAAGTATTAGGAAGGCTCTCACGTATGACAAACTAAGGTCAGAAGTACTGCAGCCCACATACTATTTGCTCATTCAGAAGACACAAGGCTAAGGAAAAAATCATCTAAAAACAGTGACAAGTGGTAGTCAAATGATATTTTGTAGAATACAACAAGAAATGAATATAACAAAAATGTATAACAAGCACAGGAGTCACTTATTAAGCATTTTACTTTTTTCTTCATTTCTATTGACGTTTTTCTGAACTTGGCAAAAGTTAATCCTACCACCAGGAAGGAAAATTAACTTGACACTTAGTTCCAAGTTCCTTTCCAGAGGCATCTCTTAAATAGCTTCCAAATTTGCTGTATACTGAGCGTCTGAGAGTTCACATAACCTCCTGGAATCACCACGCATTTCGCACTTGAATTATTGCTTCTGTAAAGTCACAATGGTTTTATTTTACCACTACAGCATTAGCCTTACACTAAAAACAAACCAAAACCAAAAAACCCAATCATTAACACAAACAATCATGCAGCAGGATTTTGATGCTTTTTAGTAAGTACATCTCAGCAACTTAAGTCAGTAATCTATTTTGATCAAATGCTATCAAGATTAGCCTGTCTGCCATCCTTCCTGGAGCACTGAGTACAAGAAACAGCACAGCCCTCGGATACCCTTATTTGCATGATTGATTTATACGCTTAAAGTTGTTGTTTTGAATTCCAACATGGTCTTCATGTCTAAACAAAGCTATTCAAGTTTAAGCATAGTTAAGCATGTATGTTTTATAAACTAAAGTCTTCCTTACAGAAAAGGACTTGGACAGTTCGCTACTTTAGTCATCAAGAGAAAAACCCTGCACCCACACACTTCTCTCTTCGAGACACCAACAGTCCTACTTGTACCAAAAGTAGCCACAGAAGATACTGCAAAACCCTTGATTTTTTTACATATAAACAGTCTTGTGCACTTTTCCCGCACCTTTTTCTCTCCCCTTCTGAAATGTTTTGTTGTTCCTTTAACTCTTTGGAGTTTTGACTCTTCCTTTCCCACATTCCCCTGTAATCTGGCAAATCCATTTCGCCTCATTTACCTTACAGCAAGTTGTTAGTGCCTTCTCTAGTTCAATGCCAGTTCAGCCTTGCATACACCCTAATATACTACACATGGACATAACAAAATGGCAAAAAAAGTAGCCATCTCACACCCACGTTACGTGACACCCTGCCACAGAGCACCAAGCAAATCTATCAAGGAGAAGAAAGAAGTCTCCATTCCTCCCCATTAGTTCAAAACGTCCAGATTTTCAGGTTCCAGTGACAGCTCTTCAATCTATGGATCCTACTCATATCTACTTTTTTTTTTACAAATAATTAAACCAGTCCATATATAGTCTGGAAATAGAGATCTGTTTCTTCTTGGTATTTTATGATGACAATTGCCCTCTAAGCATTTAATTTATTTCACAATGCACTGTAGTATATGAAGAATACTACAAATATACTACAGAATTTACAGTATATTATATAGAAACATAATTACACTAACCAGAATTACTAGCACACACTACAACCAAAGCGATCAGTGGAATCTAACTACCCGTGTGGCACATAATTCACACCACAACTCAGTACATCTTTTCCTCTTGCAGAGGCTGACTTATAATGCAATATTTCTAGACAGTCCAAAGAATCCAACATCCTTTCCTCACATACTACAAGCTGCAAATATATTTATTTTCAAATTCAAGGGTTGCTTAAGTGCTTGACTTAAATCACACAATCCTAGGTATTCAAAACTTGTCCCTAATTTACTACAGCTAAAACTTCGGAAGTGTAATTTCTCCCTTTTCTGTTTTAGTTTACAACAACAATGACAACAAAACAAAGCAGCAGGTCCCAGGAGGTTCTTGAAGAAATGTGATTCCTTCATAAATATTAGAATTGACCCTGCAATCTCAAGCATGAACGGATAACAACAAAGGCTGGAAAAGCAGACAAACCTTAAAGTGCTAAATGGTTTATACTGCAGGTTTTAATCATACTGGGCTACCTGTGCCTCAAAAGATACATTTCTAGCAGCTACGAGGACCTGTTATGTTAGAGAATACAAACAGCTACAAATCATTAAAAGACACATCTTATTTGTGTAAAAGCAGTTTAACTTCTGTAAAAGTTGTGTGTTTGGAGTCATATGTTTCATAGGGCTAATTACATCACAGCAACAACAGAAATAACACAAGAGCTTCACCAAAACCTACTGAATCATCATTTTACAGAACCTGCCCCTAGTTCAAAAACTACAGACTAAATTAGTCATGCAAATCCCTGTATAGGTTTCTTACACCTTTGAAAATCCAAACCCGAATCAGTAACAAACACCCAACCAGCCCATCACAGCCTCCTCAGCTCTGCAGTACAACAAAGAAGCTACTAGTAACACTCTGGATTTAACAAGGAGTCCTAGCAGAAGAACATTAGAATGAATACTCAAGATAGTGTAACTACTTTTAGATTAAGCTACAAAGACAACTGGACACAACCTGAAGTACAACAACGATTTTTTTGCACATTTCTTCATGACCACATACAGATACAAGAACTAGCTCAAGTCCAACAAACGTACTAATTCAGAAGAGCAAACAGCACAAAAATGGCTACCTGTTTTCAAAGCCATTTTTGGTCCAGGAGCTACCTTCATGGCAAGGCACCTAAACCAGTAAACCCTTACATGGCAACAGCTTTGTGTTTCCTCACCATGTTCCCAGCAAACAGGCCCGTAAAGCGAGGAGTCCATCAGGGCTGCTTAGCTAGCCATTTTTGGCCTGGACTGGTTCCAGGCACCGCTCCAGGCTGCAGCAGCACTCAGAGTGGAGCATGCAATAAGGGGTAATAATAGTAGCAGTGACTGGTTTTGGAGATTCGTCTTCTACACTATGTTTCAGTATTTCAGGAGGATTTATAAACCAGGTTTGGTGCCAGGGCTTGGCATCACATCCCAAAGGAGCAATATGCCCACGGCCCAAAATGTTGGATATAACACTATAAAAATACTCAATATCAGCTTTGCAGGCGATAACCCAATTTAGAAGGGCTGCACTGAATCAGAGCTAGTAAGCACCCAAATTGTCTAGATGACGTTAGCTCTCCTTTACCTTGGAGAGTGGCACATGTACTCGTTTGACAGCAGCATGCTCTCTTGCCCAGCCATACTCTGAATTTAACGAATTATCCCCTTAATAATTTTGAGAGATCAAAATGAATAGCTTGCTACCTAAAATATACATAGCACTCCTAGAGATGATCTGTTCAACACAGCAGAATCAATGTAACCTTCTCCAGGAGTAACTCAGCTGCTGCAGATTGCTGGTTGAAATCTATATTATAAACAGGTCATATTTACATACGCGTGCTCCTCAACATTTAAAACACAGAAAAGATTTCTTGGTATGGAAACAATGTATGAAAAATTGTATTAAGGCACAGAACTACAACACTTTTTTTCAGTGCATATGCAACCCATAAAACAATCGAAGACATTAAGATAATTTACAGAGCCCTAGCATTACAATTATCCAGCTACTCCAGAGTCCACTACCTTCTTATGGATCTGATCCATGACAGAAGTGCTTTTGTCCCCAATTTGTTTTATAGTGATTCTCATCTACTAATTCCAAAAAGTAAAGGCTGACTTTGTCATGAGAGCCAGAGGAACAAAAAAAATACATCCACATGTGTTTCCTAACAGAGTGCTTATCACCCACATAGTTTCCACAGATTATTTTGTGTACTTCAGCAGCTTCTGATGTTTATCATGTGACAGATGCCATTTACTTCAGTGTAAATGCCTAATTAACACATACACACACACACTCACTCACTCCCCCCTCTCCTCCATCTCTAAGGAGGTAAATGTCCAGGATTCCCCAGTGTCCCAGTTTTTCAGAGCAGGTCACCTTGTGCATCCCCAGGTCTCAACACAAGTTGATACTCATGCAGCAGAGACAGTTCTACTGAGTTGCAAGACATTTTTCTCCGCTCCAATTCTTCTGTACTGTTTCAGAATTTATATACAGGGAAACTGTTATAGCTGCATACACAGTGTTAATCAAGTCTAAGAAGCAATTAAAAAACCGCAGTGAAGACAACACTTCTGTTTGGTACACTAGATAAGATTGTTTAGACAAAGAAATCTAATCAAACAAGTCATTCTCCTTTTATAGCTCAAATCAATATTGCACATTGGAACAACATCCGTTGGTGTAAGTGGATTCACTTAATTGGCCCAAACTGCATAATACTGCTCAGCAAGACAGATCACAATTAGCTCAACCCATAAAATAGGGCTAATGAGTAAATCCTTTGTAAGGTAGCTAAAAAAACCAACCACCTCAAATCTTGCCAGCACCACTGCTAAGAGAGACAGTCAAAACAGAACAAAAAGCTTGTGGCATTCAACAGTCTCAAATTAAAAAAAAAAATCAAATGGATGCAAAAAAGGTTCAAATTTACTGCTTTGCCAAAAACACATCTTTCATCTGACCTGTCTTTAGCAGCTTCACGCTAAAATACGCACACCGATACTACAATAAATATCTGCACGTAGCCAGTACGTGGTATTCGTACAGCCTTTAAAGTGCTATCTGTAAAGAAACACTGCCACACAATTACAGCATTTAACCCTAAAATGAAATAATGGAAACATTCCTAAACCATGTGAAAAGCAGAACTGTGAAAGTCATAAATACCATAACTATCCCGTATTTTCCACATTCATTTTTACTCAGCATTTCAAAAACCTAAATAAAAATTCATGCAAATAAACAGGTCACCCTACAGAGTTAGCATAGGTAGATTTCTCTGCAAGTCTATTTTAAAACTTCTATTTTTTTAATCTGATGGCCCACAGTTACGTGAGGAGTAAGGTAAAACAACTTTTCAGTGGCCTTCAAGCATTTGGTTTCATGAAGAGTATTTAATTACAGTCCCCTCCAAGTCTACAATGGCTCTCAAAACAGCCCATCCGTTAGCATCCACAGGATTAGATCCTGCATTAGCAGACACCAGTCAAGAAAAAAAATTAAATATAAGCACCCTTTCCTCTAGTCCCCGCTCCTGCCCTTGGGTTTGCCAACCGGTCAAAACTTGAAGACAGCAATAGCCTCAATAACTGGTAGCCTCAAAAATCCAGAGGTTTCAATTAAAATTAAAATGGAAGAATCCAGGTTGAACTGAATAGTCTTTAAAGAGGAGAAACACCAAGCAGACAAGGAAGACTGCATTTCTAACCAAGACTAAGAGAATGCACTTTTCAACACAAGGAGTTTCATCTGTTTGCATTCTCACTTACAAACATGAATTTATTCTTGTAACCTTAAAAAAAAAAATCTCAAAATTCTCTCTCCCATGAACAAACCTCTGGAGCTTGGTTGGCTGCTAAAAAGAAACAGTTTTACTCGACAAAGACCTCATCAACAGGAAAGGAACCCCCCATTGTATCTAGAGGCCTGATCACTAATACTGTGAAAAACAGACCACACTAAGGCTGTCATGCAGTGATACCCTGAAACTGAGCTCTGTTCACTGGGACAAGCAAGGAAATGCCTCCAGCGTCCTGAAGACATTGCAGGTAAGAATCTAGATAAGAGTCTTCCAGAATGGCTTTGCCTCCTAAAGCCGTTTCCTATATGCTTATTCTTTGGTAGATAACTTCCCAGGGAAGCACCTTCTAGAACACTGATGGGAAAGAAGGCTTCTCCATCAGAATTTTATTGCAAGTGCTTACTGTCTTTTACCCTCCAAAATAGTAAAGGCCAGGAACTAGTAACTTTGTGCCACAGAACTGAAGTTTAGCCATATCTGAGTAGCTCAGTGTTGGGAAGACCATATATAATTAGGCTGACTAAAACAGGGTGGTGTTTTTTTTGGCCAGACATTGAAAAGTGAAGGTATGGTGTTTGTCTCTATAGTACATTCTCTTGGACCTTTTCTAGGAAAGCTTGTTTCTACAGGCTTCTTTTCAGAAAAACTCAATCCTTCTTAAAACAAGGCTTTTTTAGCCTATCAAGTCTAGCTGCAGATAACGAACAAGTGCAAATAAAAGGTTGCTTAACTTCTTTGCAAGTTCTAGCAGCTTTTCTTTATGAAGGGAGAACCTGCTTAAAGCTTTAGAAGACAACTATGACAGCCTAGTGCTTTTTTAATAGCCAATAAGAGCAATTTGTTTGCTATTGAAAATTCAGCAGAATGAAGTGGTTGGTTCATATCACAACCTTCCATGCACTTTAGTCAACACCAATGAGGAACAATCAATAATTCTTTGGTAGAATAACTGAAAAAGAAGTGGAAAAACGCAGATCAATAGTTGTCTTGTTTACTAATCTATTTTGTATGAACTGCAGGATTAACAGAAGTAGAGGAAACAGGAGGGGAAAACCACTAGGTCCCATTCTTCAACTCCAACTCCTTGCATCAATAGCAAAACACTTCTCACAGTCTTAAAGGAAAAGGCATTCCTCTTGTCTCCTTCCACTGATGGCCCTCTCTGATAGGGTGCGGCAGCTAACAATTTTCTTCACCCAAATGAAGACTAGAGGCAGCACAGCCACTCAAAACAACCTCTGTTGATTTAGGGGGTGCTGTGAAGAAACAGTCTGCAAACTTGCAGCTGCACTCAAGACTATTTTTACTTTAGAGTACCTTATCTAGTGTAAATCTCCAGGAGAAGCAGGAGAATTTTACTTCAGAGCATACACTAACAACATGGGAAGATACATACTAAATCTGTTTACTGAAGCTAGAGTCTCCATCTGTTGCAAGAGTTGAGCAATTCATCATATTTAGATCAGTCCACTATGCTCTGCGCGGATGCTAGAGTTTCATCATTTCCATGGATGTGATTGAGCTGCAAGTGTTTTAGAAAAAGAATTACTTTTTTTGTAATGTTAACAAAACTGTAGTGGCCTACAGTGGTTTTAGTAGCCTCTCTGCATTTCAAACACATCTGCACCCACATGTCAACCTTTCCCTAATGGAATCTCAGCTTTCTAAGCACATTAGCAAAGCAATAGGACAGATCTTTCTCATGCTGTTTCTTTTTCTTGCCTCTCCCAAAAACAAGCTCACAATGGAATGCATTTGATGCACTTTCTTTGTTTTGTTTCCTAAATGGGTAAGACATATGGGAGATGGGAAAACTAGTAGTTAGGCTAGTCCAGAAAATAGTATCACGTGACAGAAAGGGTAGCCAACAACTACAGAACTTCATATATTAGAGTTTAGCTCTTCATTGAACTAGATATCCCAGAAGACATATGGGAATTGGAAAAACTAGCTTCAACTCAGCCACGTTACAAAGCAACACACAGTATGCATTGGTAGCATGCTCCTCTCTAGCATTTTCAGCTTAATTCAGAGGGACTTCCACTTTCAGATGAATTAATTCAGTACACAAACATTCAGACGAGGTTCCTGTCTAACCTCCACATATGTCTGCCTACAGATAGATGGACTGCAGAAATTGCTTCCAGCATCCAAAGACAGTAATAAAATCAGGGATCCCTGAAAACAGTTCCAGGGTTGAGAGAACAGCCCATAGTAACAGCAAGTCAAATTCACAGCTACCTGTCATTTCACCTACACAACTGTATTTAAAAGAAAGGTGAGAGGGGAAGTACGGACATCAGCTCAAGGCAACATATTCTGGAGCAGCAGCTGGAGGACTAACACTAAAAAAACAACACAGAAATATAAGATACAGACTCTACAGTAAATTAAGTTCTTCCCAATGTGGACTAACTTCTGGTCCAAAATGATACAGAATCATAGAACGCTTTGCATTGGAAGGGACCTTTAGAGGTCATCTAGCCCAAACCCCCTGCAGTGAGCAGGGACGTCTTCAACTAGACGAGGTTGCTCAGAGCCCCGTCCAGCCTGGCCTTGAATGTCTCCAGGGATGGGGCACCTACCACCTCTGTGGGCAACCTGTGCCAGTGTTTCACCACCCTCATCGTAAAAAATTTCTTCCTTATTTCCAGTCTAAATCTACCCTCCCTCCCTTAGTTTAAAACCATTACTCCTTGAGTATATCTAAGTTGAGACATGAACGAAGTTTCATAATAAGCCTCACTTTATGCAAATACAAGTTGCCACTCAAAGGCCGATCCCACCCCTGACTCTTCTCCACATTCAGCTCTAGCAATTACAACACTGCTGAGACAAATCAACGAACTGAAGAGAACCAGTGGAAAAGTAATCCAAGGGGAGGAGAAATTAACCTTCTGTCACATCAGCAAGTTAAACCATCTCCCAGCCACATGATCACTGGATCCAATACAGTGAATGAATGAGAGGGGACAGGAGAACACCAACAGTCCTTTCAGAAATATTTTGGACTTTGAGAAATTAAGATATAACATGAAACCAGATCTAAAACATTGAAAATTTCCAAAATAACACAGGTTGTGGGTGAATGCAGAATATCCTAAGGATGATAAACTTTCAGTGCAGGTTTTTTAAAAACACAGCAAATTTTCCTCATCCCTATGCAATATACCTATATGCATCATTGGAAATAGATATGTGTGTGTATATATATACACATACACACACCCCCCTTAACCACTTTTGGGTACCCAGTGAGTGGCGTTTTCCCACTACAGTTGAGTACTCCATCAGCACCTATAATAAACAACAAAAATTCAGTCACGAAATGTCAAAAATATCATCACGCGCAGCATAAGATTATGTTTTAAGACGAATGGAATCTTTAATACTTACAAATTGCTTATTAAGTATTCACTTTATTACATAAAGTTCACAAAAGTAGAGCATTTTTCCTTCATAATTCCCCTAATGTGAATATTCAGATTTCTTTAAAATTATGCTTTGTTAGTTCTTCAATAAAATTGTCAAGTTCTACAAGAAAATTACTTTTCTAACTGTGTATTAAAATTATTCATTACATTCTAGGACAACTTTGAAGATAGTCCTCTATATAAAACCTGTCCTAAGTTTTCTACACTCAAAAGTCTTATTCTGAAAGACAAGTCAGCTCAGATTCCAAGAGGCAGATGTCAAGATAAAGACCATAAAAACTGTGTAGTGGAGAAAAAGCACCAAGTGTGGCTGCTGTGAGAGCTCACAGAGCACAATAAGTCAGAAATCCCATGAAAACTACTTGTTAAGTAACTTTTCAGAACAGACTGACCTTTTTAAAAAGTATGATTTTTAGCAAGAAATTATCCCTGCCCATGCCAGAAGTGTAACCACTTCCATGCCACCTGTTTGACAGCCACTTGGTCCTGTTACAACAAACACAGTAAGAAAGTACAAAGCAGCATCTGTTAACCAAACACAGTCAATCCACCACAAACTGCTAGCCCTAACTTACCTTAAAAAAAAAAAAGATCTGTAACAGAGCCTGTCAGTATTTGCAACCCTGTATTCAAAGAAAGTTTAAGCAGATTTTGCACAGTACTAGATAAGAACGATCACAGAAGACCCCACAGTCAAGTACATAAAGAATTACAGGGGGAATAGAACGTATTCTGTGAAGGAGGATTAAACTAGATAACAGCCAGGGCTAAAGACCTCCCAGTAAAAAAATCCAAACCCAGATCAGCAGAACTAAGTTACAAGACAAAGAGTTCCAGAGTTGACTGCTAGATGTGGTGCAAGACTATTTTTGCTGCATAGAAAATCTTCAACAGGCCAGAAGACAGAAGGCAGAAAAAGTGTTTATTTCTTAGTTTTATCTTATTGTGTAACACTTTTCAAAAGGTATTTAACATTGTTTAGTAGATCACTGTACTAGCCTCCATTCCATCCTTAAATATAATTTATACATTTATATTCTACAACGCTGACCATACTACCCATACATGAAGTGAAGAAGTGCATATCTGCTCTTACACTGTACATCCGCACACTTGAAAATGGTTGTAGAGACAACCAGCGGGCTCACCAAATCTGTCAGGACCGTGCACAGTCTAACAAATGGGCAGGAATGGACAAGGAAACCTGTACTGTCTAAACAAGATTTTCACACAGCTAACACCAGCACTGGACAGTCCAACCATTGGATGCTTATGCCAGACTTCATGTGGTCCCATCCTTTCCACATCACCTGACAAAAATATTTTCAACAAGTTTAGGGGTTTTTTTGGGTTTTGTTTTTTTTGTTTATAGCCAAAAGTAGTCCTCATTTGTCAAAGACTTCTACCATAGTTATACCTCAAATCACAAAGTTCTTGTTTTAGAATGACCCCATGAAAATCCTTGATTTGCTTTAGGTTATCAAGTATTTTCCCTATAGCACTTCCACCTCCCAGCTGATTTCCTATGATATACACTTTTCCATCTGAAGGTAATTCAAGGATAGCAAGCTGAATCTTAGTCTCTCCTGTATCCCATTAATCTTATGACAACATTACTTGAGCACATCAAGCAGGTTTGGTCTAAAAACAGTACACTGTATTAAGGACATGGGTCCTGATGTATAAAAGAGCATCCTTCACATGCCACTATGAAGTTCCACCCATCAAGGGTTTAAGCACAGTTCCCGTTCCAATAAACAAAAGTAGAGTCTTTTTCCACACCTACTTCACATTCTTCTATAACAAGCTATCACTTCTGAGATTTTCTTTCTGGAGGCAAGAATTGAAGAAGTACGAAGTAAAGCGCTCCTGATCTTCACCTTTGAAGACTAAACTAAAATCTAGAAAATATGGGAAGTACCACTATCAGACTAGTTCAATTACAGTATCATAAATACTTCAGTCTATAAATGCAAATATATTTTTAGATCTTAAATATAATGCACTTGATCAATGTTAAAGATATCTAGTGTAGTAAAAAAAGATAATTATATTATATACAGGCATCACCTGCACAACACTGCAGGAAAGAAACAACCTATTTCGGTAAGGTAACAACTGTTACCAGTTTTACAAAATGTATATTAGGTGAAGAATGCAAAAGTTCGTACAGGTAGCATTCACAAGTCCAAGAGTAGCTCAACTTCATGTAGTTTTATAAGATATTGGAGTAAACTTTTATATAAATAGATTCTTGTTTTTAAAAAGCCTAGAATGAAGAAAATCTGTCCAAATTGCAGGGAACCTGCATAGCACAGCAACACACATGCTCACACAACAGTTCCTTCTAAATCCTCTTTCCTGTTAGCACTTAGGTTTGGGTTTTTCCCTCCTCTAACCTGCTAAATAAAGCCATATTTCCCGCTGACAGCAAATGATTGGTTTACCTATAACTACAGGGGGTTTAACTATCCGTCCTTTAAGAAGCTTTGACAGTTTAACCTGCTGAGCTCACAGCACCCAAGGGAGGGTCTTACTTGCAGTTTTACTTCTGCTGCTGCTGACCACTAATACTGACTCCACAGATAACGGATTTCAATAACTACCTCCTACAGGTTAACACTTTGGGTACTAGCCATGACACTGCTTTAATTAAGTTAATATAGGAAGGTCAGTTTGGTAGAAAGTTTTATTACATTTGGCAGTGCTTACAATAGCAGGAAAAGTGCACATACTCACCTGTCCAGCAGCTCTGGGATAAGTTTGCATACAGATGTAATTCATCTTAGGGGTTTATGCAACTTTTTTTAAGTGCGCTCTGTTTATTAGTTCCATTTCCTCTATACATGGATTTTTCCAGCATAACCAATAATTTTATAACGGACAGGAAATGGATGCCTCTAACCATGCTGGGCACAGAATGTGTTTGTGTTTACCTGGCATATAAACAGTCCATGCACTACAGTTAAGGGGTGTTGGGCTTGGTTTTTTCCCTTCGCAAGGTTTGGAGCATCCAGATGGTGGAAAAGATTAGCATTTTTGTTTCCTTTAAGCTAAGTTTCTAATATTAAAAATAAATTTTATATTTCGGCAAGTTATTAATTACATGAAAGTTTAACAACATTAAAAATATCTAGTTGAAAGTGGGAAATAATTCATTTTTACTGAAAGCAAACACTCTGCAAAATACAAAAAGGGCAGATTGGAGAGGCAGATGTTTAAACGCATTTTTCAGACTAAATATTCACTTATTCTCTTTCAACACAGCACTTAAAAGCACATACTCGCTTCAAAAATAGAGGGGAAAGCAGATTTTTTTTTTGTAGAAAACTGGTATTAACCTTACCTGCAAAACCATCTGTTTGCAGGATTTCATTTTATTTTTTGTTAAAGCACACAATCTGACAGACACTCTACAGAGTAATAATCAATCAGCATGGGACCCATTTAATATATTTCTTGATTAACTCATTGCCTGTCCAGTTCTCATACAGACATGTGCTCACATGTCATAATCGTCATAACTCCCATCATCCCCACAGTTAACACACAAGCTCCTTGATTAGTGCACAACTCCCAGACGAGCCATTGCTAATGCTAAATAATTCCCTTCAGCCTCCTGCGACTATACCGCAGGCTCTCCAATTAAATATAATGTCTCTGATGAGCCATATTAATACGGACAAATTCCTGCCAGGGATTCTAGCCCACTCACTTTCAGCGAAGAAGCAACTGAAATAAAGAGAGGAAAGCTGTATACACAAAAATCAGCTGAAAAAATAGCTTTGCCATAAGGCTTTAATGATAAAACTTTGCTGTCACAAGCATGTTATTCCTGGAGGTATCCAGGAGACTGGCATATTAATACAAGTTTATTGATAAATGGCAACGAGTAAATTACCATTTTAATAATTGAAAAGCAAGCATGTAAAACACAGCTTTTCAATCAGTTAATTACAATTAGCAATATCTAATCACATGTGATAAAATTAACTACAGAACCCTCAGATCACTGTCTGGTGGTGTGGCAGTTATACTCAGCTGGTGTTGTGCATTAAGCATCATTTGAAACATTGGCATAGCTGTATATACCTATGCAAAAGTTTTTTTCAGGTTATAAAAATATTTCAGTAACAACCCACGCATAAATTTACAAAACTTGCACCAGGAATCTACCATGCTTGTTAAAAACCTGCTGCAGCATCACAGGCTCTATTGTAAAGTCCGCATATTTGAAGATCTTTATTTACATATATACCAAGTAATGTTAAAATATTTTGAGGATATAAAGGAGCCAGTCACAGGTCAAGTACACAGAAGTCAAATTATGGTCATTTTCCCCCCTTTAAAATGGGAAAAGCCACTGGAAAACCCAATCTTTTCAACATACTCTGGGATTCCTTAATATCATTTAACTCGAAATTGCTGCCATTAGCTGGAAATTCACTACTCAGATTTTATGAAAATCCTAAGGAGTTCCCAGTCCTTAGAGCAGAGACTCTTACGTCCTTAAACCTAGTGCTGACCCTCTCACTAGAAGAGGTATCAACAAAGGACATGTAAATAGATTGTTGCAGAAGTATCCTTCAGTAGTTTTAAATATTGCTTGCAACAGCATAAATTGTAAGATATTCAAATAACCCCCATGAAATTTTGATAAGCTCTTCCCCAAGGTCCTTGCACCTTCATCCTTACACTAATGCACTTCATCTTCATTTACCTGATCATTAGTTTCCAGTTTGTTCAGCTGGAAACCAACATACACTAATTACTTTGACACCACAAAGTCCTATCTGTCTTCACCACCTCCCCAGACAGCAGGGAGAAATTATCAAGGGTAGGCATGATAATATCCTGATAAATGATGATTCACATCACCTCACTGTCAATCATCCAGAAGTGCTCACGCAAGATACCACTCAATCTCATTACTGAATCCTAGGGCTAAGAGTACAATACACACCAGGAGTCATATTTCAAACAGCAGGCCACCTGGGTAAGATGCAGCTCTCAGAGATTTTCATGAATTTTGTTGGCTTTTTGTTTTAACACGGTAAATGTCAAATATTCGTATATTTTACCATGTGTATATAGGCTGGCAGAAAAGGACGTGCTGAAGGCAAGGCAATTCATCTTGAGGGTTCAAGTAAGAAAAAAATCTAGGTTCTTTGAAGGGGAGGAGAAGGACAGGTAAATTTCATTAAGAGGAAAATTAATAAACCCATCTAAAGTTTGTAAGTTCAGTTTTATGATTTAATACCTTACCTGCTGAAACAAGATAAAAGCATTCAGAGCTCTGAAAGTACTAATGCTAGCTTTGAAACCTCACTGACATAGGCAAAGTTTGCTTTTCCCATGACAGAAAGCAGATATTCATAACAGCTATGTTCCTGCTTCAATAATTAGCCAAGGGGGGGTGGGGGGTAGGTTAGTCAAGAGGCAGAATAAAAACTTAGTAAGAGCTGCTTTCTCAGAATATATCACCTCTTTCCCTACTTCCAAACTAGTATCATCATCCTTCCAGCTCTCAGTCCACTTAGACACACAAATAAAGCAGCCTCCAACAGACAAATGCCCAGGACTTGCTACTTACAGCAGAATCTAGTTCTTCTTTATGCTAAGGGAGGAAACAACACACACCACCACCTCCCCCGTTTAACACACAATTTTCTTGCCCAACGTAGATCATTCACCATCAGTAAACTTGCACAACAACGCACCACACATTGAACAATATTATCAATCACTGATGGAATAGATGAAGGAGAAAAAGAGGAAAACAAGACTGAAAGAATACAGGGGGAAAGCGTGAGGGAATTCTACAACCATTTGTAGCTCTGCTGGTGCGTGACAGGGAGAAGAAAACCAGTCAAACTAAGGACCAAAACTGAGTAGAGCGCACTACAGAAACAAACAAACAAGGAAAGAGGAGACAGCAAAAGAATGAATAAAGTACAAAGATGCACATTCTACCACTCCGCCATATTTTTCTGGCTGAAGACGCTTTCACCACTCAATGCAAGTGAGAGCAGCAGAGCCCTCTCTTGCAAGTACGGATGATACTGCTACAGGCACAGGGGTGGAGCATCCAGCAACTGCCCGCCCGCACCACTGAGCCTGAACTTGGCAGGAGCCCTCACATACATTTTCTTGCACCTCTGCTGCCCCAGACTGTTTGAAATACGATCACAGACTCACAATGCAACCCTTGTCCCATTTCAAAGCACTCTCCTGTGGGGCTACACAGGACAGGCAGCAACTTCCAGGCTCCTGTTCAGATAATGTTAACGTTTTTCAAGGAGAAACTCAGAGGACATGTTCAAAAATACATGTAAATGCAAATATCACAGAAACGCAAAGCTCCATAAAACCTCTGAAGAAGTCATTTAGGTGCGGCTGCACTACATACCTGACACATACACTGCTTGAAGCCTACCCTTCAGAGCAGCTGTGGATCGCTAATGAAGTTCAAAAGTCAAGAGCTCTTCACAAGCTTCCTGTCCCAATACCCACACCAACAAACACCAGCTTCTAGTCTACATACGCACACAGATTTCTCACTCCCACGTCTGCGACCAACACCTTCACCTCTTCGGCACAATTTAGTTTAAGGTTGGCTTATCAAACTTACCTTACCTACCATGCTAAGTATGACAGATAAAGAGATTCTACAACAATTTAGCCCGGAAAGGTTAAACAGCACACGCTTGGACAGCGGAACTCCAAGCATTTTTCCCCTCAAGAATCAAAAAGTCTGAAAATAAAACATAACCTGTCATCTCTAGCACATCAAACAAGGCAAAATTATGAGCAAAACCAGAACTTTTTTCCACCGAACACAACCTCAGTGCTTTCGTTCCTATATTTACAGAAAGGCTGCTAGGAGGGAATAAATAACTAAAATTGCTATTTTAGTTCAAAGAATAGGAGCACTGAGGAAAGGAAGCGAGCAACTCAGACCAGCAAATACCCCTCCAAATAAGCTTCAAAGTTACAAAATTTTAGAAAAGTTATTCAATTATGAACTTCATACAGAAGTGTGCTAGTTTTCATCTTAACTTCAAAACAAATAGCTGCCTTCATCACAGACTTAACTGCACCCCTAATTTCTGAAAGAACTTGTCATCTATTTGCAGTGGCCTTGAGAAGGCCACTGTTGGTTTAGCTGCTTGAAGTCATGCATTTCAAATTTATTCTGAAGAAAGAATACTGTTGCAGAGAATACATAGGCATGCATGCCTGCCTGCAAAATTAATTTAGAACAATAGTTTATGTGTTAGCTTTACTCCCAGAAATCCGAGGGTAGAAAACTGTAATAGTGATTGTATGCTGTAGTTTAGCCGATAAAAATATACAACATTCTAGCAGTTGAAGACTTTCTTAAAAAGGTATATCTTCAAATCAAGAACTGTGTTGAAATTTCTCTGTGTTAGGGCTATGACAATTGCTTTTAACACAGCAGTGTCACTTCTTGAATCTCATTAGCCTAATTTAAAAAAATAACATTCAGAACTAATTCAAACAGAAAAACACACACTTATTTGTGTTAGCTAAGTTGTAAAAGAAAATTCTCTGCAAAAAGAGCAAAAAACTGGCAAAAACAGACTTCACTATTGGGTGAATACCGAGTTGGACACATTAAGACATAAAAACTACATCTTTCTTTAAAGTTATTGAAGTTAACTTGCAGTAGAATTAAAGTATTTCCTCTGAAGGAAAAATGAAAAAATTCAATAGGAAATTGCTGTCAACAAGCATCACTACTGCAGAGCTCAATCTACAAGTTTATCTGTCAATCTTCAGCTCCACAAATTCTGAACAAGCAGCACATGACAAAACTTCAGGCTCAATTTAACCCATATTCAAGGCTGATTCTAAAAAATCTCCAAAACATTCAGCAAGTGAAATGAAATACAAACTACGCTTCTACTGTAACCGTAAGAAAAATAAAATCCAATTTACCTTTGAAATTCAGGTTATTACCAAAACTTGTATTATCATACAGCTGAAACCTCCCCCACATTATAGTCATAGATTTATATTTACAGCTAACAGTGACATAACTAAGGTAGCTACAGACCCTCTACATAATCTCGGTTTATCAAATAAAAGTTCACATTGATCTAAAAGGCACAAAAGAACATTATCCTTAAAATGGCAAATTATAACAGCAAAATCTATATTAGTACTACAGTCTTGTAAAATTAAAGCTTTGAATTCAGCATTTAATTAGTGAATAAAGAATCATTAACTGCTGAATTTATCAAGTATTACACACAGCATAAAAAATAGCTTCTCAAACCAAAAGTACAAGAGATGTTACAGTGGTTTCCAGCTCTCCAAAATTTTGTTATGCTTAACAAGGTAAACAACACAAGCAAACACATAAATAGTTCCAAGTTTCAATCAATCTTAAAGTTAGGAGTAGAAAAGGCAGTACCTTTCTGAAAGCGGGAGAAAAGAAACAAAAGAACAGCTACGGTTTCTCAAGCCCCAGCAGTAGGTCACTGTGGCAGGCAGTGGGGCTGCCCAAGCCCAGCCACTCTGCCTTTCATTCTCCTTCATGAAAAGGAAGGTTCAGGACACTGGGGCCCGGCCTTGTCAGGCAACAGTGCCCAAGGGCAACTCCCCAACCACTGTCCCTTCCCTCCCACATACACAAGGTTTTCAGCCACTAAAAGCATACAAGCAAGCAGTACTAAGTCACCCACATTCAAAGGCTTTTGGGATCCTATGTCACAGCATATGTCAGTGGCCTAGGAATACGCCAACAGGCAGCACCCAGCACCAAGCCTTCACTGCACCAGGCAGCAGACCTGCCAGAGCCCTATTGCTAGGGGAACATTACAGTACTTCGAACTTCTTATCACAGTTAGGGTTGGGTTCTCCCCCCCTCCCCTTCCCCCCCCTCCTTTTTTTTCCCCAAAAAAGCTGAAGACTGGATTCCTGTTAGTCTTCAATGCATTCGAAGTTACCAGCTTCTCAGCTCCACAGAGCACAAACATTAGCCAGGCAATACAATTTTTATGCTTAGGAAAAGCTGTTAAGAAAATTAAAAATCTGAAACAGCAGGGAGACACAGCCCCCAGCAGCCACTCCACACAGTATACTTGTTCTGTTAGCTCTTCTCCAAGACTAACTCCTTCACTTATTAAGCAAAAACAAGCCAAACAATAATCAGGCTTAGCAAGTCAACTTTTTTCTGGGTTCAGGAGCATTTCTAGGAAACTGACAGTTCCAATACTGCACCAGTAGTAGCATCCAGAAGAGCTACTTAAGAGCAAGAGCTGTGCACGTTGGAACAAAACCATCACTCAGAAGTTGAACTGAAGAGCATTCAACAGCTAAAGCACCATATGCAAAACTGAAAAACATTAAGCACAAGATCAGGAAAATTATGTAGGAAAGTCTGTCATAAACAAGAGCTGTTACTGAACTTTCTGGACGTTATTCTTCACATTTTACACTTTTTTACCCTTTAACTTTCATCAAAAGTTGAGAGACAACTGGAGACTTACATGCACTCTCATTATTATCTTTCTTTACCCTTTCAGAATCACATCAGTATTTTGATAATCGTACATACCAAGGAAAATCCCCACTGAAAAAAAGCTTCCCCAAATCGGAACCTGACAGCTTAGCCAAGGGTAACAAGTGATTTAAAAAGTCCCACAGGTAAAGAAATAGGTCACACTTCCATAATAAACATTCAAGTTATCTGTGAAGAGGCATTCCTTTTTTCAAATAGGATGCTACAAATAGTGAGAGACAGCTTCTTTCTTTCACACTGGATACCCAAAACCTATGGATTAATCATGTATTTGCCCATTTAACAATGTAATACAAATTAACTTTGTGTTGTGCTTTTACTTGTATAAAATGAGTTCTCCTCCCACTCTGTAGGTTTTTTAAAAAGTAATAAACAAAAATAAACAATAATTGAGGTTGGATGGGACCTCTAAGGAGTTGATCCAATTCTTTATTCATTTTGTAGTTTAGCTAGGTTGACTACCTCACAAATTCAGCTATTAAGATACTACAGGACACCAGCGAGAGCCCTGGTAAAGCCAAGGTAACTGATGTTCACTGCTCTTTTGTCCTTGGAGCTGGCCATATCAAGGATGGCTACCAGATTAGCCAGGCATGATTTGCCACAATAAACTCACATTGACTGCTCTCAGTCATATTCTCACACTTCACGTAACAAGACATGGCTTCCAAAAAAAAAATTCACACCATATTTTTTTTACAATTACTTCCCTGCAGTTCTCTGGATCAAAGAAACAGTTACTCGCTTCCAGTCGTAAGGAACCTCCCACAATACTGGCATTTCAAAGATGAGAGAGCGCAGTCTCACAACGAAATAAGCTCACTCCCTCAACTCCCAGATGCATCCCATCCATCCCACGGGCTTTTCTGTGTCCAATTCACTTGCGTAACACCCAACTGATCTTTCCCTGCTGTGAACAGGACTACACTTTGGCACTGCAACTAGGCTCAGGGATCTAGGAGTGGACTTTCCCAGTAAAGGCCAAAGCAATTTAGGCACTGAGCGTCTCAGACTTCTCCAGGCTCTTTGCCATTATCAGGTACTCTGCCCAATGAGCCCACGTTTTCCTTTCTTTTGTTGCTGATGCATAGAAACTCCCTGTTGCCCCTTCACATCCTCCAGTATATAGTCAAGAGATATTGCCAACGCCATCAGAGTTTTGGCTTCCTTAGTCATGCCCCTTCACACTTTGACAAGTCTTACTCCTGGGTAACCCATCCCTACCTTCACCTGCTGCATACTCACTTTCTGCATTTGAGCTCTGCCCGAGTTCCCCATACCGCCCAGGCAGGCTTCTGCCACACTTTATCAGTCTTCTCTGTGTCAGAACAAACAGCTTCTGTACTTGAAGATGACTATCCTTGAGTATCAACCAGCTCTCCTGGGCCACTTCGACTTCCAAAGCAGTCTCCCACGGGATCCTGACAACCAAATCCTTGCTCAGGCCAAAAACCTGTTCTCTTGAAGTCGAGGGCTGTAATTCTGCTATTTATCTTACCTGCTCTTCTTGGGAACCTAAATCTCACCACTTCAGAGTGGTCATCAGGCTTCACATCCCTGATCACCTCTTCCCTCTTTGTAAGAGGCACAACATCTTTTCTAGTTAACTCTTCAATCATTTGTGTCATGGAATCATCCCACACACGTTCCAGAAGACTCCTCAGTTGCTTTTACTCTGTCTTTCCAGCAGATATCATGATGGTTGAAACCCCACAAGTACTAGGGTCTGCAATCATGAGGCTTCCTACAGTTTTCCAGAACTGGTTTCACGCGCTTCCTATTTTCAGTCAGGTCTGCAGCAGACATCCACCACAACATCGCCTAGCAGCAGAAGTCACGGTCTTCTCTACACCAAGGGTATCTATCCTCCACTTACTCAGGCATAGGCTCTTGCAAAGCTCTTCACTCTGCAGATTCTCTGCAAAGAACCTATTCATCTGTTTGTCCTTTCTGATCCTGCAGCCAGCTCATCTCCTCCCTGCAGCTCGTTCACCTGCAACTCAGCACCTGGACCCAGAGCACACCTCACACTTCTGAGGGCCCTCAGCCCCTTGTCCCAGCCTCAGGGAGAAGCACCAGGCATTGCCTACAGCCCGAGACATGGAAGACTACAGCCCCTCTCCTTCCATGTACTTCAAATGTTAAGTCATGACTGCTGCCAAGATTTAAAATTAACACATGTTCACTCCCTCAAAGCTGCTTTTCTTTCACCCTTACAATATGGCAGACTAAGGAAACAATGTGGCCATGGGACAACTTTTGCAGGGAGTATCCTAAGAAACTAGTCCCCAATATTTCACTAATATTACTTCCAAAGTGTCCTTTACAAAAGTAGTGTTGATACTATCTAAGAACAGACAAATACCTATTAAAAGTTTGTTCAAAGAAATAAATTGCACTACACAAACAAGCTTTAACTTCCTCTGACTTCTTGCTAAATGCATAGAATCCCGGTTTGATGCAGGGCCCCCTCCAAGGTCTGGTTACAGCTCAGAAGAGCTCTCTTATTATTCACCAAACCGTCAGCTTCACCATGCATGTGCCCAACCCCTCTTATAAGCATACATGCTGACAAACAGAATCAGTTGCCCACAGATGTTTATATATTTATATTAGTGGGAAACAAGACAAAACCAAAAGCATTCCCTAGAGGACAGATGCTGTGTTCTCTAGCAGACTAGAAAGGAAAGCTTCATTCAAGTTACCTCTGATGCTCCATTACTGTCTTAAGTCAGTAGAGGAAATTAATTCCTAATAGAACTACGACAGTCAAATACACCTGCACTGCTCAAAAGAAGTTTAGCATTTTAAGTCAATATCAAGACAAAGATTTTCATTAACTATTAGACATTCATGTGACAGAATTTAATACAAGCCTTTTAACAACACCCTTCGGGATCTCTACTATTCAGCATCATGACAGAGCATTGGAAATGAGTAGCCCAAACACCAAGCACTCAGTTTCACACATCTGGAAGAGTAATACACTGTCTGGGATCACAGGACAAACGAAGCCACTCAGCAGGAGAAACTTAAAACTGCCTTTCTTTCCATTCTCAAGAGACAAATGCTGCAAAGGTAAGAAATATCACCATAATATCTGTACGAAGACAGACCACTTGATCCTCAAGAAAGTGCCTATAACATACTCTGATGAGAATCTGTCAAAAAGTGCCAACCACCAAGAGCTGGAAGATCACCTGGTCAAACCTGGTTTTATACAACACCACCAGCCAAACGTGATCACTGGCCATGGGCCAGCATCCCACACTGCTAACTAGAATCTTCTCTCTATGCAATTCAACATAGCTGCCTCAGCTTCCATTCATATTCCTCTCCCACAGGGAGCGGTGCTCCAACAGTTGTGTTATCGTGGGACCCAAGCTCAATGCACGTTCATTGCGCTGACAGCTCCATGCACGCAGAGCATGCCACAGTACCCAATTATAATCTAAGACTACAAAGAAAATACAAAGGGATATAAAACAAATTTATGAATTCGTAACATACTTTCTAAGACTGGCATCAGCGTAGACTAAGATTTTTGCACGATCGCAAAAAAAGGGTTGTTGAAAATCAAAAAGGTAGAGTACATATCAGCTTTCGTCAGGCAGCTCAGACTGCTCATGTGGAAGAAAGGATGTAAAGAGCTGTGCCTCCTTTTCTTTTTCCCACTCCCCCCTTCCAAAGCGCTATCGTTCACTGCCCCCAATAGGCACCCTCCGTGCCACACAATCTATGGTTGCTTCTCAGATTCATTCATAATGCTTCAGGAAACTACATACAGAATAAAAAGGATGAGAACAAAATCATAAAAGGTCAATCTTGGAGACACGCTTCCTGGACAGTGATGTTCCATTACTACGGAAAGCAGACAAGGAAGATGACGTGCTTTCACAAGCAATCAGTGTGTCACAAGTTTGCCTACAGCTAAGCCCATATTAAAAACACTTTCACTTTAAGAACTGTCAGCATCCTTTATTACAAGATGTATATGTTGCAGGTTAAGAGGTAAACAGATATTAAACACTAGCTACAAAAGGACTGCAAGAATTCATGCAATACTATGCATCAAATTAACCTCCAGGAATGAAACTCAGAGCATTGCCTGATTACCACAGCAAGACAGGAACTGAAAAAGGTACTATACCTAAACAGAATACAAGCATTTCCATCAACCCAAGTCACCTTTAAGTATAGCTATCACCTTGTACCAACCATTCAAACACAGACTACTATTCTTACCTTATATTAAACAAGACACATTAAGGTTTGGGAGGAGGTCAGTTTTTCTGAGGGGGAGAGGGGACTGTGGCTGGTTTCTTTTGGGTTGGTTTTTTTTGGCTGGCTGGTTTAGGGTTTTTTGAGGGGTTGTACTGGGTTTGCATGGCAAGGTTTTGGTAGCAGGATGGCTACTGGGGTGGCTTCCATGAGAAACTGCTAGAAGCTTCCGCCATGTCTGGTAGAGCCAATGTCAGCTGGCGCCAAGCCCCTCAGCGACAGTGGTAGTGCCTCTGTGGTAAGATATTTAAGAAGGGGAAAAACTGTTGTGGAACAGCAGCCAGAAGAAGGGATTGGGAACATGTGAGAGAAACAACTCTGCAGACACCAAGGTCAGTACAGAAGGAGGGGGTGCTCAGGTGCTGGAGCAGAGATTCCCCTCGAGAAGACCATGGTGAGGCAGGCAATCCCCTTGAAGCCCATGGAGGTCCACGGTGGACCAGATGTGCACCCGCAGCCCATGGAGAGAGGAGCCCCTGTCAGAGCAGCTGAATGCCCAAAAGAGGCTGTGACCCTGTGGACAGCCTACGCTGAAGCAGGATCTTTGCAGGACCTGTGGCCCCATGGAGAGCTGGAGTGGATTTGCTGGCAGGACTTGTGACCCCATGGGGGACCCACAATGGAGCAGCCTGTTCCTGAAGGACTGCACCCTGTGGAAAGGGACCCACATTGGAGCAGTTCATGAAAAGCTGCAGCCCGTGGGAGGGACCTTCACACTGGAGCAGGGGCAGAGTGTGAGGAGTCCTCCCCCTGAGGAAGAAGGAGCAGCAGAGACAACACATGATGAACTGACCACAACCCCCATTCCCCATCTGCCTGTGCCACTTCGAAGGAGGAAGCAGAGAAAGTCAGGAGTAAAGTTAAACCCAGAAAGAAAGGAGGGGTTAGGGGAAGGCGTTTTTAAGGCTTTTTGGTTTTATTTCTCATTACCCTACTCTGATTTGATTGGCAATAAATTAATTTCCCCAAGTGAAGTCTATTTTGCCTGTGACAGTAATTGGCAAGTGACCTCCCTGTCCTTATCCCCCAACACACAAGCCTTTCATCATATTTTTCTCCCCCTGTCCAGCTAAGAAAGGGGAGTGATAGAGCAGCTTTGGTGCACACCAGGGTCAAGCCAACACAGTCGATTCTGGCACTCCACACAGGGCATGAGGAATCCAAGATATAGATAAAAATTGTGAGAGGTAACAGGCAAAACATGGACTAAACACATCTAGAGAACAAAGACTAGAATGATTGTGGGGAATTTCTGTTGTTGTAATTTTGGTGAAGGTACCAGGATTTGACACCGTCCTGCATGATGTCCTTGTCTCTCAAATGAAGAGACATGAATTTGGCAGATGGACCACGCGGTGGATTAGTAATTGGCTGGATGATCACACTCAAGGCACTGCAGTCAACAGCTTGACGTCCAAGTGGAGACCAGTGATGAGTGGTGTTCCTCAGGGGTTGGTATTGGGACCAGTGCTGTTTAACATCTTTGTCAGCAACATGGACAGTGGGACTGAGTGCACCCTGAGCAAGTCTGCTGACAACACCAAGCTGAGCAGTGCGGTCAACACACCCCAGGGAAGGGATGCTATCTAGAGGGACCTTGGCAGGCTGGAGAGGTGGGCCCATGTGAACCTCATGAAGTTCAACACAGCCAAGTGCAAGGTGCTGCACATGGGTCAGGACAATCCCAAGCCCAAATACAGGCCAGCAGAGAATGGACTGAGAACAGCCCTGTCGACAAGGACTTGGGGGTACTGGTGCATGAAAAGCTGGACATCAGCCACCAATGTGCGCTCGCAGCCCAGAAGGCCAACTGTATCCTGGGCTGCACCAAGAGAAGCATGGCCAGCAGGGCGAGGGAGGGGATTCTGCCCCTCTACTCTGGTGACAGCCCACCTGGAGTCCTGTGTCCAGCTCTGGAGACCCCAGCACAGGAAAGGCATGGACCTGTTGGAGTGGGTCCAGAGGAGGTCACAAAAATGATCAGAGAGCTGGAGCACCTCTCCTGTGAGGACAGGCTGAGGGAGTTGGGGCTGTTCAGCCTGGAGGAAGAGAAGGCTGCAGGGACACCTTACTGCGGCCTTTCAGTACCTGAAGGGGCCTACAAGAGAGCTGGAGAGGGACTTTGTAGAAGGGCCTGTAGTGATAGGACAATGGGTAATAGCTGTAGACTGAAAGAGGGCAGATTTAGACCGGACAGAAAAAAGAAATTCTTTACTCTGATGGTGGTGAGGCAGTGGAACAGGTTGCCCGCAGGAGCTATGGAGACCCCCTCCCTGGTAGCGTTCAAGGCCAGGTTGGATGGGGCTCTGAGCAACCTGGTCTAGTGGAAGGTGTCCCTGCTCATGGCAGTGAGGGTTGGAACTAGATGATCTATAACATCCCTTCCAACCCAAACCATTCTATGAATGCAAGCAAGTCATCTGCTTTCATTGGTGTTGTGATAATGTGATTGATTCTGGTGTGGGGAATTATTTTTTGATATAAGTGAAGTTTGAAGATTGTGTGATCAATGTGACGAATGTGTATTCTAATGATAATTCTCAAATATGTGACTGAGGCGAGTGGTGTTTTTTCAGAGGCTTTTGGGGGTTGTTTGTTTGGGTTTTTATGTTTTTTTAAAAAAAAAAAACCAAGAAGTGTCAAACCACTTTGTGCTACTTTTTGTTTAAATATTTCAGTAAATTCATCCTGAAAAATAATCAAGAAAATACCAGGGTTGTAAGCAGTTTCAGAAAACTCCTTTTTGGATGCAATTTCAAACATTTATAATTGATACTATCATTTAGAAGAATTGCTATACTAATTTCCAATGAAGGCCTGAAATCAGGCTTCAAAGCTGACTATACTGACCTAGAAGATTAAGCTTTAGCCAGACACTAAGAGACAAGTACTAAACTAAAAATGAGGTATGTCATATTTCAGTCATGGTGGCCAAGACATGAAAAAAGTTTCAGGATAGAATGAGAGTGTCATCATAACATTTGATATTTTAAGACCTATTACCAGCAAGAAATATAAATTCAGATCAACTCCTACATAACCTGTTTTTTCACAGGCATTGCTTATTCATACATACTCAGAAGTGCTCCATGTCAACCTATGACAGAAACCTGAGTTTCAATCAAGGCCTTTATAGTAATAAATGCCATTTTAGGGAAAATTTTAATTGAGAGACATGATCAGTCTGGCTAGCAGGACAACATCCATACATACACAGGCATGATAATTCAAAGAAAACAAGTACGGAAGTTTTCTACTGGGAGAAAAACAGCAGTGACTGCTATCTAGAGCATCTTGTCTCCAAGAAAAAGTGAAAAATAATTTGCATATGAAGCAGTCACTTAAAAATTAAGAGGCTTTTTTCATAAAATTGAGATTTAGATATATTTTTGTATTTTCCATGTTCAATAGTTTGAACACAGGCTTATAATCTCCAAATTCAACTTCAAATAGTCCATTCTAAGAAATTGAATGTGACAAATTTAGTCACACTAATTTCACAGTAAGAACTTGCCATCCAGAGATGACCTTTAAATGATGATTCTACTCCTGATTCCCCTCTCACACCCAAATTAGACAAGTTTGGAGGACAGAGATACAATTTGTTGGTTTTAACTAAACAACCATCACCATGTGTTTGAAACAGCTATCAAAGGATGTTAGTTGCTACCTACAGACAATTCAGTAGTAATAAGTAAGAGGGTGTCTCAAACTCACACTTTTTACTTTCATCAAGGTAGCGTTATAATTTAAACAAGTGAAAGATGCTTTTTAAGAACAAGGAAAAGAGTATAACTTAAAACCACAACACCTATAAGTGTGACATGCATCCATACCTATACCTTCTATCCCACAAACTGCATTTCTTTCCTTCTCCCTACTACACCTTCACTTTGTTTCATTATTCACTGCAAGTCTGCCTCAGGTCTATCTCTGTCTGGAAGTCACCTTAACAGTAAAAGGAAACTCAGCCCAAGGCCCACCAACCGGTGTTTTCACCCACACAGACAAGAAATTGGGTAGTATTACCAAACAGCACCACTCACGAATACCACCCAAAAGCAGATCATCCTTGAATGTCCACAACCACAGCTGATGATAAATAGCACAGCTGGGACAATATAAGCCACAGGAGCACCAGATCTCAATTTCCACCATGAAACAGTTACTGTCAAGGACCTGGGTGAAAGATAAAGTCAGGAAACAGATACAACACTCAAAGCCTCAAGCAAGAAGGAGTCCAAAGACTTTCTGGTCTTGTCGCCAAGAGGGTGAGGCAGCAGGAGACAATGCCGCTGCAGCACCTCTCTTAGAGGAAGATGGTGTAACTACTTCTCTGGTCACACTGACATGTTTAATTGCATAAAACTTACTGCATATAGCACTTTCCACCATCACTGCAGGAAAGGTCTACAGATCAACACAGGCAAAGTGGACTAGAACAGGTGCACATCCACTTGTTTTCTTGGGGCAATTCACTGGAATAAGCACAGTAGGTTTGAGCCAGCATTCTGGCAGCAGGAGCCATTGATCCAGAGCTGCCAATGACAGTATTTCAAGCTGTGTCCTCAGCAAGCACTCATGGCATCAAAGCAAGGAGCTGGCTGCTCTTCTTCTGCCCCCCCCAGAAAGAGACACAAGTCTTCAGAAAAAGTGAAGCCTAGGGACTTCAGCCCAGCTCAGCCTGTCGCCTAAACTTTAAGGTTGATCACTGAGGTGCATGTACGTCTCTCCAAAGCCCAGAGCTCTGGGTACAGTGTCAGAGCTCTGCAGCCAGCAAGGCAACAGAAGTCAGTTTAACTGATGGCTGACCTACTCCCAACTCATTCTGCTTCCACACACAGCTCCAGCATCTGTCAGACACTCCACTGAAATACTTTAGCATGCTAAATCAGTAGAAAATATGTTCACTAACTTGACAAATAAGGTGTCTGGTGCATTCATAGCACTCAAACAGCTCAGTACAAGGTCAGAAAAGTGCTGGAGCAAGAAAGGGCCCAGAAGGACAGTACCAGGCAAGCAATTAGAGCAGCTTCAGTGTATATTAGCATTTAGTTCAAAACAGGACTGCATTTTTTACATTAATCTCCCAGTCATCCCCACTTACAACACATTTGTCTCCAACACACAGCTATCTCCAAGCACATGAACTGGGTATCTTCCAGGCAAAACTCCACCAAAAGATGCAGTCCAGCCAGCACAAGCCACCACTAGCAGGCATCAAGGCCACAGCACCAGACTAGAACCAGAGAACTAGAAGGCAGGCAAGGGCACCATGTTTTCAGCATGAACCATTTCACCCTAGACCCATCCCTGTTACTCTACACTAACCTACTGATGCAGATAGTCATCAGCATGCACAGAACTGCTGCTTTGCTCTCCACAGCACTGAGCACCTGCACATTTGGGTCACAACTAACTTCTGACTGGGCTTCCACATTTCCCTGCCCCAAGGATAATTCAGTACAACTTCTGACAATCACCTTTCCCCAAATGAGATTTATGCCAAGAAAGGAGTTTTAATCCATGCATTAATCCTTCAAATAAATCAGCTTGATAATTAAATCACCTTCCCCATGAAGGTCAAAAGACATGGATTCAACTCCCTCTTTCCAATGTGTGCTTCCCACCTCCAAGGAAGTGTCCCCAGAAAGACTGCAGCCTGATGCATAAAGCACTCTACACCCTTCCTCTCCTACTCAATCTTAACAGTTTCAACTGCAATCCAACACAAGCAACATTTCAGCTTAGCCATCAAAATACTCAATAGGAGTATGACCCGTTCCAAAGGTCATGCATGCATTTCACATCATCCTATCACTGAATAAAATGCACAGCCAGTCTTTGGAGAACTGGCTGAAACTTCAGGACTCTCCAGCTCTGATGAGTCCCCCAACTTTTAAAACTGCAGATCAAGCTTGGATTGCTCCTTATAGCCAACAAAAAAATTGATTATTTCATCAACAGTGCCCTCCACCAATCCACTCAGCTTAGAAGCAATGATACACTTTTAAAAAAGAAAAAGTAGACTGCACTTAGCAGGCAAGACAATTTTGAACAAAAGCACACTCCTTCCACAGAGGTACTGAGTCTTCACAGGATGACCACCACTTACATCCCACATTTTACACAACTGTTCAGTAGTTCACTCAAAGCAAGGGCACAGAAGAACAACATTACCTCCACCATCTCTTGTGAAGAAATAAGCAACATGCCATCTTGGTTTTGAAACAAAAGGTAAACACACTGAAGTAAGGACAACTGCAAAGCTGGCCCTAACAACTTCTTGGTGTGATCTGGTACCTTCCTATTCTGCACACCTTGCAAACACCTTCATGAAGAGTGAGTTTCTGCAGACAGTACGTGGAGGCAGACTCCATTCTATACTCTCTAGACAACAGTCCAGTAATCAAGTGTTTAAACAAGGCATTAAAATATTAGTTTCCTTTTCATGTAGGTACTTGAACAGCTCTCTCCTCAGGTTATCCGAGCACAAACTCCTGAAGTGCCATTGGGAGGCAATGAGCTGTCAAAATGACTGAATTTCTAGTTTTCTAGCAGACAATAGAAGAAAGCTTTACATATTTTAAAGTAAACAGCAAAAGAACAAGTAAATGAGAGTTTAGACAAACTTTAAGACCTCTGTATTGTAAGTTACAAGTAAAGAAAACTCCTCGGTTTTGGATAAGCTTGCATTTTCTAATCTAATTAACTTTTTAGATTAAAGCTTAAATGCCAAATTTCCTTGCAATATTTTTGCCAAACAGATTTCTTAAAAACAAAAGAACCCAACAGCATCCTATTAAGTTATAGGGAAGTCTTCAACAAAAGGCACAGTTTCAGTCAAAAGTTCAACTTGTTCATCCAAATTCATTCAGCTCAACACAGACTTGGTGTAAAAGCTTACAAGCTTAATCAGCTCCGCAATTTCCCTAAACCACACTTCCCCTAACCTCCTAAAATACTGCCTCAGACTCCAAGCTTAAAAAAAAAATAAAGTTAGGAAAGGAATATAGATCTTCCATTTCTAGGTAATTTGATTTTTTTCTCTTTTCCTTCACTCAGAAGCCTACAGTTTCTGGAGAACAGCTGAATTCTGTGCAATTACTTTTACATCATCGTTGATTTTATATTATCTAGCAGAACAAGATGATGATCTGCAAAAGCTAAAAACATTTGAAGATGTCTATGCTTAAGGCAATTTAATATAGTAGCACCTGAAGTCTTAAGTGACTGATAGAAAAAACCTATGTTAAAGTATAGCTAACTGTCCACTACTCCTTAAAGTTTTAGGAACTTACATTACTTTCCCATGGGATTTTTTTCAGTCATTTATAGTTCATTGCTTCGTATGGCTATAGGATCCCTGCTGTGTTAAAAAATGCCAAATAAAATTATATCTCATTCACTGCTTTATGCTATACCTTCTTTTGTTCAGATCCAATTAGTGAAAGCTTGTTCTTCATTTATCATACTTTTAGCTGATTACATTAGGCATTACAATAGTTCTCTAGCTTTCCTTGACAATGTTTGCACCATCAGTGTTACATTTATGGTTGAGGAGGCTCTTTCATCTTAACTCTATTCCAATCAGTTCAGGGGGAAAAGTACATATGATTACTCTCGATCAGTCAAAACTTCTTTGCTTGTTTTCTCATCCCAAAAATAATTCCACCAGATATTTTAATCAAAAGAAATACAAATTCTGTTCATCCTTCCCCATTTTACCTATCCAAGTGTAAAGAATTAGTGTTTTGCAAGTTGAGCTCTGAAGTTTAAAAAAAAAGAAATCAGCATTTTGAACAGCATACAATCTCCTCCCTCTGCTTTCCCCAAAATAACAGATGTAATAAAGAGCATTAGCCAAGATTTTCAAGACCCTAACAAGCATCCATTATGACCTACTTTTCTCAGCATATTCAGTACCAGACAAGCAACTGTATACTCTATGGTAGTCTCAGAAGTCATTTTGTCAGGCTGTTTTCCCCAACCACTACAATTATTTTATTTTAGCAACTTCTCTTCCACTGCATAAATAATTTTGGACATAATTTTTCCCCCAATTCTCGCCCCCTCCCACCTCTGCAAAGGTAAATGTAATACAATCCCATTTAACACCATTTCCAATTACCTATAACTTTGCACTAATACACAAGCACCCAGAAGTCTCTGCACTCACCTACCTCCTTTTAAGCTCTGTTAACGTTCCCTCCCTATCACCTCAACAATTTTAACCTACAGAAATCCTTCAGGTTTTCGGTCATTTTTTTAAATTTAAGTGCACAAAACAGTATTTTTGTTCTTTGTATTTTCCTCCTTCAGGTAAGCTTTATTTGGCTCTCAGCAGGTTGTTCAGTTTTTGCCACACTCTCTATTTATAACAGTCTTTGCTGCTGCTTCCTGCTCATTAATGAAGTTTCAATTTCTTGAAACAAAAATTCCTTTGTACTGTTATAGTCTTGTTACCTTTCATTAATATGAAAAATTAGTCTGTCAAAACAACTATTGCTCGAACAGCATATTCAAGACATTTGCCATTGCGTTCCAAAGAAATCAAGTCTGAAGAACAAGAAAAAAAAAATCAGTTTCACTGAAGGTCTGTATGTATTTCAGGTATTCCCACCACCCCCACTCAGCACCATAAACTCAGCAAGGATTTCAGAGAATTTTAGAAGAAAGAAAAGTTGACTATTCAACAAAAAGACCCAAAATAAAGTGCCGGGATAAGACTATTCACTAATGAATCTTACAGTATATTTATTCAAAGACCAATGATTTTATGACCATGTATACCATTCCATCCAAACACCGCTCAAAATGCCTGCTTAGGTCATTTATACATTATGCATTTATTTTATTGTAAGTAACACAAGGAAAGTCCATACTGGGACTGGTGCTGTGTAACCACAGAATCAGAATGGTAGGGGTTGGAAGGGACCTCTGAGTCATCTAGTCCAACCCCCCTGCCAAAGCAGGGTCACCTACAGCAGGCTGCACAGGACCTTGTCCAGGCCAGTCTTGAATACCTCCAGAGAAGGAGACTCCACAACCTCCCTGGGCAGCCTGTTCCAGGGTTCCATCACCCTCAGAGGGAAGAAGTTCTTCCTCATGTTCAGATGGAACTCCCTATGCTTCATTCTGTGCCCATTGCCCCTTGTCCTGTCGCTGGGCACGACTGAAAAGAGTCTGGCCCCATCCTCCTGACGCCCACCATTAAGATATTTATAAGCATTTATAAGGTCCCCTCTCAGCCTTCTCTTCTTCAGGCTAAACAAGCCCAGCACCCTCAGCAAGATGCTCCAGTCCCCTCATCATCCATTTTTGTCAATGACAGACAGCAAGATCAACTGCATCCCCAGCAAGTTTGCAGATGACACCAAGCTGAGTGGTGCAGTTCACACGCCCCAGGGACAAGATGCCATCCAGAGGGACCTGGACAAGCTGGAGAGGTGGGCCTGTGTGAACCTCATGAGGTTCAACAAGGCTAAGTGCAGGGTCCTGCATGTGGGTCAGGACAACTCCTGCTATCAATACAGGCTGTGGGATGAAGGGATTGAGAGCAGCCCTGCCAAGAAGGACTTGAGGGTACTGGTGCATGGTCACAGCCCAGAAGGCCAACCATATCCTGGGCTGCATGAAGAGAAGCGTGGCCAGCAGGTCGAGAGGCAATTCTGCCCCTCTGCTCCTCTCTGGTAAGACCCCACCTGGAGTCCTGCATCCAGCTCTGGAGCCCTCAGCACAGGAAAGACATGGACCTATTGGAGCAGGTCCAGAGGAGGCCACAAAAATGATCCGAGAGCTGGAACACCTCAACTATAAGAAAAGGCTGAGAGAGTTGGGGTTGTTTAGCCCAGAGAAGAGAAGGCTGCGGGGAGACCTTAGAGCAGCCTGCCAGTTCTTAAAGGGGGCCTATAGGAAAGATATGGAAAAAATCTTTTTAGCTAGGCCTGTTGTGACAGGACAGAGCAATGGTTTTAAACTAAGGGAGGGTAGACTTAGACTGGATCTAAGAAAGAAGTTTTTTTACAATGAGGGTGGTGAAACACTGGAACAGTGTACCCAGAAAGGTGGTAGAGGCCCCATCCCTGGAAACATTCAAGGTCAGGTTGGATGGGGCTCTGAGCAACTTGATCTAGTTGAAGATGTCCCTGCTCACTGTAGGGGGGTTGGGCTAGATGACCTCTGAAGGCCCCTTCTAACCCAAAGCATTCTATGATTCTCAGGAATTTGGTCTCTGGACTCATCTGTCGAGATCATCCAAACTGGCAGTCACATACACAACTGCCTTGGCTAGGTCATTCCCATGAACAATTAATAACTAGAGGTAACCAAGTCATTAAGACAGACGGCATTAGTTGAACTATTTCCCAGTGCCAGCACCCAGGGTAGTGATTAAAGAATGTATGGTAGACATAAGCAACATACATATAATGAGACAAAAAAATTAGGGCAGAGTTATTAAGTCTAAGCTATTTCAAGCACACAGCACTGTGTTTCACATAGCCTTTCTCTCATTTTCCTTTAACTACTTAGAGCTTCTTCAGTGCACACAGCTAATGCTTAGCCTTGTACAGATAGGTTTGATCAGTCTTTAAGTAAGGATCCAGAGAGCTAAGCAGATACTATTGCACCCTTACTGCACTTACCAGAGCCTCATCTCTAGTCCATGAATTCAAAGTGTCAGTGTCATTTACTCATAACAGTTCATAAAGATAATATTAAAGTGTGTTATATTAATGCATTTCTGAAATACCAGCTTGGATTTCCTTTCTCTTACGAACTATTACAAATTAAATCTCTAAAATACAAATAGAGTGTAAGACAGCACTGACACCTGAAGCAGAGTAGACATATTTTCAGTTTCCTCTTTGCAATGCACTATTCCTACTCCCTTCCCTAAGATCAGAAGTTGTACTTTTTCCTGTCATTCTTATTGCCTCATTACGTTCTTCAGCCTTGGTTTTTACTTAATTACTTTCAGACTTTTCCATAGTCTACAGCTCATAGCAGAATCCACACAATAAACAAAGCCATCCAGACACAACCAATTCATTTTCTAAAGTCTATTACAGACTGGTGAAAGAATACATTCTCTTTTTTCAAAGAGTTTTAGTTCATTTTCAGAATTAGTTCATGCCAGTGAACAAGGCTATGCAGGGCTGCTAAACAGGGAATTCATTTATCCTAACAGCAGATACCATATACATAAGATGAATACAAGTACCCATCAGCATGCTTAAGTTTTACTAGACAGATCATAGATTACATACAGAGTAGTCTGGATTCATATCCACTTAACTCTTTGCTTCCAAAATAATTAGTATTTATCATGATACCTGACACCCATCCATTCAGAATTCATCTCACAGTCTACAAGCTACTATATTCTCCCAGTTATGGCTACCAGTTAAAATCCAGACCAAGTAAACTCTTCACTCACCTCAGAAAGAAAGAATTACTTGGTAGAGAAATACAGCAGTAGGGCATTTGTCCTGTCTCAGAAAATCCAGTTTCAGTCCCTTGCTTTACCTACAGCCTATTTCTATCAACTGAGTTGGTCATGTAGGAATAGACCCACCAAAGGACTCAGACAAAAGCACTGTCAAACTCCAAAACTCTCAATAGTTCTCACCCTTCGCTCAACTCTAAAAACACCCAAGTTGTAACTATTTTCACAGATTCCATCAACCATGCTTCAGTTTTTCCAATGTTGAACAAACCAGCCACCTATATTCACAGGTCCTGTCCTGCACAAAATACACACTTTTTTCCTGATAGCTTGTCTGAGGGACCTCTTCTATTAAATCATAAGACAGGGTTTTAACACCCTTCCAGATTTCCACAACTATCCTGGGACACTGGAGCACCCACCGTCCTTTCTCCTGTAGGAGTTCTTGCAGGCAAGGAATAATATGATGTTCTCTCTGGTCAACAAGGATACAAACATGGCTACACTTGCTGTTATATGAAAGGAAATCACAGAATCACAGAATGGTAGGGGTTGGAAGGGACCTCTGTGGGTCATCTAGTCCAGCCCTCCTGCCGAAGCAGGGTCACCTACAGCAGGCTGCACAGGACCTTGTCCAGGCAGG
>Ga0065711_1028410_pt1 | contig 41371 bp, 29 predicted proteins | sample Hoacrofraction12_FD_59098 | JGI IMG/M metagenome (GOLD analysis project Ga0065711, IMG submission 59098) | Hoatzin crop microbial communities from Cojedes, Venezuela - Epithelial fraction 12 v2 (version 2) | ecosystem: Host-associated > Birds > Digestive system > Esophagus > Crop | place...
TGGAACTGTTGGAGCGGGTCCAAAGGAGGGCTACAAAAATGATCCGAGGGCTGGAGCACCTCTCCTATGAGGACAGGCTGAGAGAGTTGGGCTTGTTCAGCCTGGAGAACAGAAGGCTGCGTGGAGACTTGATTGCAGCCTTTCAGTACTTAAAGGGAGCCTATAGGAAAGATGGGGACAATCTTTTTAGTAGAGACAACAGTGACAGGACGAGGGGTAATGGTTTAAACTAAAACAGGGTAGGTTTAGGCTGGATATAAGGAAGAAATTCTTTACAATGAGGGTTGTGAAACACTGGAACAGGTTGCCCAGAGAGGTGGTGGAGGCCCCATCCCTGGAAACATTCAAGACCAGTTTGGACAGGGCTCTGAGCAACCTGATCTAGTTAGCGGTGTCCCTGCTCGCTGTGGGGGGGGTTGGACTAGATGACCTCTAGGGGTCCCTTCCAACCCAAAACTTTCTATGATTCTAACTTCTCCATCTTGGCTCCCTCTCCGCTCTGGCAGCCAAGCTGTTTGAGCAACTAAGCAATGAACTTGATCAGCGAGCTGATCCATCTGTAAAATGACCCAGAAAAATAAATGGTTATTTTCAGATGGATCCATTCCCAGTCCTATTAAGTGTGCAAGTGCCCAAACAGATCTGACAGCATGATGGAAGAAGCACTGCGCGGACATGAATGGGAAGCTGGGAGCAGTTGATTAAGTTGACAGTGGCACTTAAGAAACACGCAGAATGACACTTAAAATACCACAAGAAACCTGACACAGCCACACAAATACAGATACTGTGGTCTTGATCCCAGTCTTACAACACATCAAATCCAGCAGCAAAGCCGACTTAGGAAGTCCCTGTCCCTCCAGCGGCTACTTGCTGTCCCTCAGGTGTGCTGGTCAGACTGTTTCTATGTTGTACTGAAAATTGGTTTAACAAAAGCAACTGGAGTGAAAACAATGCTTGTAAGAAAAGGAAGCCAAAAAGGTATGCAAGACCTCAAGGAAAATCAGTGTGACAGTACTTCCTACAGAAGCTTATATCAAAATAGCTAAACTAGCTGTCATTCGTATTTTCTACCGCGCAGAGCAATTCTGTGCAATGGGATACGTTTTAGATGAAAATTTCCCAAACATTATGTAACTCAAATTCTCTTTTATCATTTTCCATCCACATAAGAGAAACTAAAGAGCATGGCCAAGCAAAATAAGGTGGCTATGATGTACTGTTTCATCGTGCCCAGGGAAAAAAAACCAAGCACTGGTACATACATCTCCAACACCCAGCCATCAAAACAAGTATTTTTCTTTTTCAATTCTGTTCATTTGGACAGGCTTAGAAGGCTGCCCATTTCATGAAATAGAGACGATAACAAGCAACCAACTTCAGAGCACTTACCCCTGGTTACCTCTGGAATACTGTACATGGTTTGAAGCAGATGACATGCACCGCTCGATTCACAACTCACCACCCTGCAGGGCCAGCCCATCTGAGAACAATAGTTCCGATTAACACCAGAAAGAGATCATACGAGCAAGGGGGAAAGAAAGCAAAACAACACGAACTCCACGCTTAGGTTTGTAAAGAAGCACAAAGGGAAGTTATGTTCACAACTTTTTTTCGGAAAGTCAATGAGATTTCGACATCTGGCTTCCTCCACTCTGTAAAATCACCCTTTTGTATAATCTAAATTACCACATGAATTGACACCCAAGCTGGCATAACTACATTTAAAACATGCTTTCTGACGGACACTAAGGTGGTCCCATAGCTCAGACATCACACTACCATTGTATACTTTGAAAACTTGGGTCTAGTCCCTGTGAGACAGCTTTGAGATCCCATGTATTGTAGACGACAATTACGTAGTTACTTAAAATAATGAGAAAACTGTGAATTTTGAGAAGAAATGAATCCACAAGAAGTTTCTGCTAAATACAGAATATTACTAGCCACTTGAATTCTGTCCTGAAGCACTAGAAAATGCATTACAGGACAAAGTACTGTTGTCAGATATAACTAATTGTTCGTTCTCATCTCTAATTTCAGTGAACGAGAAGACAGCTTCTTTAATACCTACAAGATGCTATTCTCATTGTATTAAGAAAGACAAATTACTTTTCTTAGATGCTGTCTCCTACCAGACACATAGGGTGTATGCATCACACAGGATGCCTGATACAGAAACCCACACACATTCAAAAACAGTGTATATAACACCATATTGACTGTGATGTCTAAAAAGTATTTTAAAGTGTTTACACATATGCCTAGGTACCGTCCTGAAGCCTCACTGCAATCAAGTACAGGACACACATACGAACTTAATAACTCTCACATAATGTAATCTGAGATTGATAGATACTATCAAGATTGTAATCACAATTGCAGGACTTGACCGCGAACAGTAGCACAGGCACTATATGAAAGTTCCACTCCAGAAAAGAAATATTGATTAAAACTGCTGAAATTAAGGACACATGATGCACAAGAAACTTCATCATGATCATTCTTTTTTTCAACATTTCAGCTGACTGAAATATATTTTCTATCTAGGGATCCAGCCTACATACGCATATCTAGTAGGTTTGATTTACATGACAAATACTTTTAAGTAAGATTCTCTAAGTCTTACGACTCCAGCTTCCGATAGAATTATTTTGTATAACTGCTAAGAACACTGATTCCTTCTGATGCTCTTAGATGCAGAAGACCTTTTTATTTAAGAAGTTTACCATATATTGAAAAAAAAGGCTGTATCCTGCAAATGACTAAAAAGCATCCTGTAAAATTCTGTGCACAAGGACACAGGTCCCTATAAGATCAGTAACCATATTAATGTTACAGCAACCTGTGCAGAAGATATGACTAATCCAAGCAACTCAACTTTGATAAATATATCAAGTTGAATTAACCACAGAAAATGCATATACTTCAGCTCTAACCAGCCAAAACACCAGTGTGATGTTATCAACATTGCAAAACAGTAGTATGAGCTAAAAGGCAAGCAGAAAACCTGAAATTAGAAATTCGTGTTTAGTTTTAGTTCTGCCACATGATCCACTGTGTAACCTTTAGCTCTGAGCCTGCCTGTGCCTCAGCTTCCCTACACAGAAAGACAGGGATTTGGACAATTTTCATGGTGTATTACATTTGATCCGGTTCCAAGCTTCTGTTAATAATAGTTCTGTGCAAGACAGAAAGAAGCCAGCTTTACTTTAAGAGCTGAGTGCAAGTAAAGAGCATCTGCCAGCTACCTGAAAAAAATCCAAAACATCTTCAGCAAGGAAAGCATGACTTAGTAGTCTGCTCAAAAACAGTTCTCTGCCTGTCTGTATACAAAGCTGCAACTTTTGGACATCATTTCTGATCAATCCTCACATTTTAGAGGAACATTTAATTTTTACGAGCTCAAAATTTGAAAAGAAAGCAAGAAAACAGCGGCTACACCTGCTGACCTGAGTTTGGTTTTTTTCAACCATTTCCATGTTACCACGCACTTCTAGGATTCTTCAAGGAAGCCATTAATACCCCCTACCCTTAATGCCATCTCCATTTCACCCTGTCTTGCTAGCTCAGCTTTGCAAGTCTTGCCCATCCTTGAAGAGACAACTTGTACTGCAGGTCAGGAGAAAAGAAAGGAGAGAACATTTAGGGAGAAGACAGCAAGCGAGATGCACAGCATCACTGCTGGAGAAGCCAAGGGGGCTGGAGGAGCTCACAGAGCCACCGGCTGTGGGAGAGGGAATGCAGGGCACTGACAGCAGTGGGGGGAAAGGGCAGCCAGCAGCATGGGAGACTGGCAGACGGGATGGGGGTGCATGGAAAACAAGGAGCACACACAATCCCTGGCTTGGAGTTGCATATCCCATCGGCTTTTTCCTCTGCAACTCGCACATGGCAAATACAGCCTGTAAGCAGACAATGCGCAAACTGGCAACCTGCACGGAGTCACGGAGCACCTGGCAGTGCTGGCTGAAATGGAGACACCAGCTGCAACAGCAAAGGGGTGTGAGGAGGGAGGGGACCGAGGGAGTCCCTGTCAGCAAGTAAGATGCTGGGCTCTACACACACTGTCCTGCCCTGCTTACCTGCCTTGCTCCAGGGCATGTTCTCCTTCAGTTTCCCACATACTAATGTTACTCTCCATTTAGCAAAACTTGCCTAATGCTGATCTGTCTCCACTCCTTCGGCTTCTGTCAGCAGTTAATAAGGAACATCTGATGATCTCTATCTGACTACCACCTCACCTGTGACTGCCAGACACATTGTTCCCAGGGCCACCACCGTGCTACACCCACCCCATGCATATTAGTAGTGTAAGTGTATTGCAATTTAGGGCATGCATGCTTTTTTTGCTCAGACTTCAAGATGCTCCAGTGTCACTACACGTCACGTACTTTTCACATGCTTTGTGGCAGATCTGCTCTTCATTTTCTTACTGACAGTCACAGCTGAAAGGTCCTATTTGGAATGATAAAGCTGAGGTTTTTCCTGTTAATTTTTAAACTTCTCTCTATTCCCCCTTGCACTGCCCTCATATCAATAAACATCTGCCTTCCTTCCTGAAGGCCACCCACGCTAGTGTATTCCAGAAAGATCCTGTTACAGGTCACTGCGCACAGCCCAAGCTATGCACTTGCTTTACCTCCACCCAAAGGGATTTAAAGAAATGTAACCTCCAGACAATCTGGAAACTCTAAGTTGATCATTTACTGTTATTAACCCCACAAAAGATTACACTGAGTTGATATGCGCAGGTAGTTACAGCATTTGCAAGCACAGACCTCATCAAATGCATATGCCACCTGAGCAGGACGTTTCCAACAATCTGAAGTCAGCACACACTGCTTAAACTGTTGTTTTGTCCCCTTCCCCCTCATTATTCCTCTCCCCTCACACATATACTGCTCTGCTTTGTCTCTCCCCCAAGAGAAACAACAGGTTTCATTCCTCTCTCACCGCTATCAGTGAGCCTCAGCTCACTGTATTCAGAATGCCCAGACTGCACAAGGACAAATCTGCAGGCACTTTCTGCAACTGATTTGAAAACCAATGAAATTAAAAAAAAAAAAAGGCTAGAAACAGGAATCAAGCCCAATCCAATCATTACTGCACAAGGCCCAGGCCAGTGGCAACGGTCAGCAATATGCTGAGGAGGGCTGCCACACCATAAAAGGATCATCACCATTTAGTAGTAAAAATTTAGTGCAGATGAAGGAAGATCTTGGCTGTTAAGCGCTCTGCTAGATCATCCACGCAAACCCTATCAATATAGAGAAGATACTGAGATGACCTTAAGTTGAAAAGCAGTCGTAATATTAATACCTTATTCCCTGCTGACACTCAGCCAGTGTTACACTGTGGAAGATATGGCCCAGAAAAAAATTTGGACATCAGGACTCACTTTGAGAGTCACTGCCTTGGACAAGCACCCCTCACATTTTTTCTGCTGTTCCTCTTTCTCCTCCAGTTCATCCGTGGTGGGTGGGTACTTCCACCATCAACTTAACTGACACTTACTGCTCCACTCTTCCTAGATTATTTTGGTGCACTAGTCATTGTTGTTTCAGTCAGTCTCCCCACCTGATCTCCCTCTGAGCCCACAGACTTAGCAGCAATGCCCTACATGCTTTGTTACTTGTATTCAAGAACTATGCAAAGGCAGAGGATGAACAAAGGCATGGATGATATGCACGATGGCAAAAAAGGTTTTGTCCCCTAAAAGCAATTGAACTGCCTATTCTGAACAACACATGGAGCATTTCGGATAATGGCATTGCTCTCCTAGGCACCTCCAATAAAGGAAAGAAGCTGTGCAGACTTCTGCACACACAACAGTCAGGCCAAAACAGGTAAGTGAGGTACAGACAGGCAAGTGGCCACATCCTCCTTGCCTGCTTGCCTGTTCCGTGGCACCTTTTTCTTCCTGACTCTACCAAAGCGCAGAGGCTGTTTCCACTGTTAGCAATTCCACTGCAGCTAGCAGTGCCTCCTGTGTCAGATGGCCCTGCTTCTCTTTCCCTTCGAGCTCTCAGACTCACAGCTCTCGTTCCACTTCCTGCTGGACAGCTTTTCTAAGCCTCACCTGCATGTCCTGTCCTGCTGTTAGGTTCTTCCTGCTCCAGTCTTCTGATTTCATTGACAGACGGTAGTGCTTGCACTATAATACAGTAGCTTCATGGTCATTACAAGATCATAGTACTTCAGAGCATAATTAGAGGTAGAAAGGAGCTATTTAACAGAGCTGTTTCTTGCTATTTATAAAGAAAAGAAAACCAGGATGAACGAAGATAAAAGTTGGTGAGAGCAAAGGTGTAACAACAGCCTAGTCTGTTCAGCCAGTACCAACCAGTCTCATCTGGTAACTGGAACAAACTATGCAGTGCATCATCCTGCTTTACTCTCCTGTCAACACAAGCAAACTTAGTCACCTGGCAAGGCAAAGCTGTTGTGTTTTCAAACTATCTGCTCCTACAAACGCTTGACATTCTTGCTAAAGTTGTATCCTATTTCAGTTACTGGAGAGCTGTCATTAATGTCTATAGTATTTGGGAAAGGCTTATGTGCATCAGCTGCACATAGCATTGCATCTTCGCATGTGCAATGAACTTGAAAAATGTTTGATTCCTCTTCCCAAAGCTCTGAAAAAACAGGATTTCCAACTCCTAATGTAACAGTGGTTCCATCTGTTTCTAATCTCATTGTTCTGGGTACTTCTTCCTGGCCCGAAGACACAGAGGGGAAGTCAGTGATTCTTTCCAGAGGGTGGAAATTAATTTGCCAGTGCACAGCCAACTCCATTGCTTTCTGCTAAAACATTCCACAGCTCAGGCTTAGCGCCTCAGCCCTGCTTGGGCTCCCCAGCCCTACTTCCCACTTCCACAGAAAACACTGAAGAAGTATCCGTGCCAGAGAGGGGTTTATTATTGATAAAGTTCAACTTCTTAGCTCTTTGCCATACTTGCGCGCTACTTTAAACAGGCAAAAATACAAACAAATCACTTAAATTATTATCGCCCATCTTGAGTTCAGACAGATTATCAGTTTTCTCTGCCACCTGATGTCCAGTGTTAGCCACTGATGACCATCATCCTGCAGAGGTAGGCAGCAGCATCTTTACAAGACACAACCTGCCTGCCAGGGCACACTGCCACAGCCTGCTCTGCTTCCACAGCAGTTCTTGTACCTGTTTCTCAGCAAGGGGAGAGTACTGAGCACCTAGCCTGTTGGGCCAGCCCTCTGTCCCCAGGTTCAGCCGATACACGGATTCCTCCCCTTTTATGACGGCAGTCCCTTGAAGCCATCACATAGCAATACCTGTCAAGCTCTTAAAATGGGCCTTTTAGGAAAGGAGGCCATGATTTTTAATCTCTAATGCTAGTGCTTACCTCTACTGAACAGATATCCAATCTCCTACCTCACTTCTGCAACATTCTAGAAGCCAAGTGATTTTCTGCAGAGCCAGAAATAAGCTATGTATTTATGGCTTTTAAATAAAAGAAGTTTTAAAATCCAAATCCTCCCTCTAATGTTTTCAAAATATATTTCACCTAAAGTCATTTTCTCTGTGAGTCAAACTCAGAGTGTTTAAGGTGAAGTAACTTCCAGCTCCTGGGAATATTACATCACCTTTGTCTGTCTAAAAAAGTTTGGGCTCTGATCAAAGCTAATGCTCTGGCTAAAAGGTTCCTGCCCTCACCTCTCTATTCCCTAGCTAAGGTTCCAATTCCTTCCTGTCTGCTTAGCTGTAGATGCTCTGCACTCAGATCTGTCAAAATAATCCTGTTCAACCCATACCCCCTTCTCCATCCACATATGTGGTATTGTAAGTATTCGTGCTAAGCTGGGTAGTCCTCACACAAGCAAGAGACTGAGGGAAAAGCTGCAGGTGCAGTTAGGCACATGGCGGTTTTCAGGAGAATCAGTAAGAACCACCTTCTTCACATCAACATACAAGGTATTTACACTCACACAGATCATACTTCGAGGTCAATTCCCAAGACAAAGCGACCTGAGTATACCTAACACCTTATGGCAACCTGAGGAGGGGGGTCCCAGCTTTGGGACCGACCATTCTTGGCCATCTGGTCTCCTTTGTGCCTTGTGCTGCTTTTCAATGAACCAGTTCATCTTACTAAAGAGGCAGAAAACTAATTTAAAAATAAAATAGACAACCAGATTTTTTTTCTGCTGCTTCAGTGAGTTGAATCAGCATAGAGGCAGTTAAGCACTAGAGTCCACATAAGGGAAGAAGCACCACCATGCAGCTATGAGTAGGAGGGAGAAAATCAGCAGACCCTTCTGGAAGCAGTATGCCTGCAGATCCCCACCACGAGGCATCCCATTCCAGTAGCGCTGGACAGCCTACAAAACACCTGGCCTTTCAGCCTTTCCTCCCAAGCAGAATTGGAAGTCCAGAGATGTACACTTTGTAATACAATAAAAAAGAGAACTGACTCATTTACAGAGTCTCTTGCTATTTTTATTTCATGCAAACTCCTCCACCAATTCCTAGAGCTAATCACATTTTAGCAGGCAGTTCCACAATTTCAAGCACTTTATTCTTACTTTAGTTACTGTCGCAGTAGACACGGTCCTAGAGCTGAACCAACCTCAGCTACTGAATAGACCCACAGCTTGGGGGAAGGGATAACAGTCTGAAGCTTTTCCAGGACTACGGGTCAGGCACTGTGCTAGTTCCTAGCCAGTGCCTGGCTCCAGGCGATACTCAGTTTCTCAGCTGAACCTGTCTGCTGGTGAGGTTTCATGCTAAAGTGTACCAAATAAGTGTATCTTTCCCAGTTTCTGATACATTATTTTCCAACGTGATTCAGACGAAATCAGGAGAGTCCAGCACCTAGACATCAGCACAAATTCTGTATGCTTTTCAAATTTTGATATACTCGTAGACTTTTTGCATAACAACAAAGTGAAATTTGAGATTTAGAACAGTAAAAAGCAGGCTACTTACATATTGAAGCAGAAGCCTGGGGAAAAGTATACGAGAAAGGCAAACTAGGAAAGTAACACATATATACTTTGGTTTTCCTACTCACAGTCAGTCCCCATTTCACAAAAAGCTGAACATTGTTCCCTTTGCTGGCGTGCTGTCCTTCCTCAGAAGACACAAGGCAAAAAAAGACAGGCATTCCCTTTCCAGTCTCCTGCTTACAAAACAAATGTATTACTCCTTCAAAACATCTGTTTGCACTCCTAACACAAGAGAAAATGTTGAGACTTTATGTGTTTGATAACAAGTTGTGACCTCTGCTTTGGAATTTGGTTAAGCCCAGCTTGTTATGATTACAAAACCTAGTCACTTTTGAAACTTCAATGAATTAAAGTCTAATTATTCTAAAATTAAATGATTCCTATGTTTCTGTTTTAGAGCTATACACTGAGATTATTAAAGAAGGCTCATTAGTTTTGCTTCATTTCTTTTTACTTTTTAATTACACTAATGGATGAAATACTGACTAGTGAATCAGAGTGCTTTTAGTGCAGGAGTGGTGAGCTCATGAGCTGCATACAGCACGCCAAGCAGTTCTTCCAGGCCACAGCCCAGTCTTAACACCATCTTCCAGAGCATCCCTGAAACGTGGACAGGCAGCAAGCCACAAACCAGGTGACTACTTGGGCAGCCTGCACCAACCATTTCTTCTAAGGGCCTCACAGTCCTTCCACTGCTTGCCTTCATCTCGTCTATAGCCTCAAGGCAGGCACCACCACCACAAGAAAGACGCCAGATGGGACTGTGTACGCATGTGTGCCAGGATGGATGTGCAGCCTCTGGCTGTATGACACGCTGTGCAGTGATCACAGGACAGAGTCAACCTGCATTAGTCACTAACAGGACATATACACAGCCTCCAGTGAGACAACTCATTTCACACACACTTGGGCGTGTGGCAGCTCAATGACAGGGCAGGTAGATCTTGAGAACATGACATATACACAGCCACTTATCTGACAAGGGAAGTGCCACACCTTTCCTTATCACATAGCTATCAGAAGCTATGTGGCTGCCCAGGCTGAAAGCACCAGCATCACTGCCTCAGAGCAGTTCTGGTTATGGCAAATAAACTGCTGGTCCTACAAGCACATAATTTTTCTCTTTCTCTGTTTTGCAGATGTTCTCTGTTACAGGGTAGAGTGGTCTGTATCTCCAAGATAACAAGCTAGACCATTTTATAACACATTAATGAGGTTCAGTACAAGGTTGCCTTTTATTTTCAGCCACTTGACTGATAGTGAACATTCTTCACATAGTCAGGCAGAATGCCTGTGGGACATCCTAAAGTCTCTGTTTATTTCTACAAGCTGCTTATAAAATGACAACGGAGTAGAATTGCCAACGAAGAAGAAAATACTAAAATAACAGCTACAAAAAGAAATATCATTGTCCTCCACTGAGTACTTGTTTATTTGTTTACCTGCTGTTCTAAAGCATGGTATTTGTTCACAGTCTTTGTAAAGGGAGAGGTCTTTCTTAAACCATGGAAGACACAGGAACAGCAAGGATCGCACATCAGTGACAGGAAGGGCAATGAAGCAGCAACCAGCTCTATTAAGGGTACAAGCGTTTGTCTTTTGCAAATGTAACGTGGCATCTGGCATAAACACACATTGATATGGTAAATTCCCACCCAAAAGTTCAATGGTTGGAAAACAATTACAGAGGAAGCACCTTCTAGGCAAACGATGAAATCCCTCCCAGTGCAGGAACGCCAGTGGAAGATAACTGACATAATTCTGTATTTGGTACTGATTTATTGAAGCAGCTCTGGCTCCAAGTTTTCTCATTATTATGATGAAAAGCTGTACCTTAGGAATATATTTTGACCTATATGCTTCATGCATTCCAAAGTTGTATCCAGACACCGGCCTGAAATGCAGTACCTGCAGGTGAGGTAAAAGTGAAGGTCAGTTTCTTTCCTTCGGGACACAACATTGTTTTGATCCCTGGCTTAGGCTTCTCCACCCACAGCAAGGTGCTGCTGCTAACATCAAACACTTACTCTCTTTATGCAAGCCAGTAATTTTCAACAAGAGGACCACAGATCCCAGGAGGTTTACGGACCATTGCTGGAGAGTCTGAGGAAGGTAGCTGTAAAGACAAGCTATTAATAGTCTCAGAAACACCAACCAGGGGTCCACACCTTCAGGAGAGGAAAAAGGCAGACTGTCCATAAACCAGAAAACAGTAAAATCACCGAGTTCCACCCTTATTCCCTCTCCTGAGGTTTTTATACTCCATACTCACTCCTACTCCTCTCTTGGGACTTCTTACTCCTGTGGCTCGGTCCCCGCTCTCTGATCTGCCTCTTAAAAGTAATTCCCTTCTACATTCAGATCTCTCCCCTCTCCTTTAAAAACACAAAACTTTCACCAATTAACTCCTGAAAAAATTCTCTATACCTTCCTGCTCTGAGCAGACACAGTGTTGGCCATTCTAATACAGCAATTTAGCAGATCTTTGGTATGTGTTGCACTTTTACATTTAAAAATAAAGCATGACATTTATCTACATAACTGTAATCTCTTCATGACTTTCCCTCAGGTGTTTCTCTTCTAAAGCACAATTATAGGCACTGAAATAGCTCTATAAAATGGCATGCATACCTGATTACTTGCTTGTCTGCTTCCAGGGTGTTCAGGGGTTATTCTCTAATTGATGTTAGCAAAGTGTTGCTTTTGGTGGAATGGCAGACATGAATCAGCTGGAGGGGAGAAAACTTATTTCTAGTCTTCTTCCTACACTAACAAGCCAACTGTCACACTTCTGACCACAGGACTTACAGTTCCTGACAGTGGCTAGGCTGGACCTAACCTCCACAAGAACAGGCTGAGAGACGTGGCTGACCCTCCCACTGCATCGAGTTCCAGGACAAAGCCAACAGCTGATATTTTGCCACAGGCAGGAGTATATTGCCCGCTGGAGTGAGACTTAGGAATGTGCTGAGGAAAAACATGCTTTCTTCAGGTGTTGAGCAGAAGTACCACTCCTGCTCATGCACCAACCCAGCCACATGTGGCACATCAGGTCAAAAGAGCCACAGATAACAACAGCACATGGACAATCCAGATCCTCAAAGGAACACTGGAGCAAATACACAAGCTAACACTCCTCCTCTACCAGTCCATCCTTATAAAACCCATCTTGGAATGGTCCTATAAGAACACTGCTTAGTTTTGTATGGCCCAGGTTGAATTTGCTGAATTACAAGCAGATACAGAAGTCATTAGGCTGGGTAAATTGAACATATTTGACATCAGAGCAACAGCTATAAATATAGAAAACTCTGATGTCAGGTGCACTAATTTTTATATTTATATTTTAAAAAGCACTTGCAAAATAAAGGCAGAGACTCATGTCATCGTTTTTTGTTCCAACCCTCCACCAGCAGTAGCACACTTTATATGTCATGGCCTGGTTGTCACAAAACTCTGAAGCAAAAACTTTAAGCCTGTTTTTCTAAGTATTTGCCAAGTTCCAAAAGCACCTGAGTTTGTGTCATGATGCTGTGCTTCGGATTCTCTATGTACACTGAGTTAAGGTCTTAAAATATAATATCACATACCACTTTTTTGGGGTCCTTGCATTACTCTGTTTACTACCCAGATTTCCTCTGGGATGAAATCCAGACAATGTAGTGATGGTGGCTACCCTTTCTGGACACTCTTTTTTCCCCTCTATATCATTTGTTGCAAAAATTGGCAAGTGATTAAAGGTGAACTTCAAGAAAACAGAAAGTATCACAACAAAAGCAAATACATGTGGCTTTCTGCCATGGAGTTCTTCTGCAGTGCCAGCCAAGCCATTTAAATCAAGCTTTTCACTGTTTGTTAGCACTAACAAATTCCTCATCTTCCCATATGTGGCTTGAGATCGTGGGTTCTAATTTGTAGCAGAGCTGAGTAATCAGCTTGCAGTTGATTTATGTGGATGCTTTACTTTGAATATCTGCAGTACTAAACACTGAGTACTCTGAAATATCAGCTCCTGGGCATGTCAGTCATAAATTAGTGCGGATAACAAGGAGAGGGTACAAAAGCCCCATCATCTTACAGGAGTATTATGGAATAAATTCAGTAGGGATGCACAAGAGAAAAAAGTGCATTCAGAGTGATTTCAGAGCAGACTCTTGTAGCTACTTACCAATTTTGAGGCATTTGATTCTGCATTCTTAAAAGTATCATTTTGTGCATAATTTCTTAGACTCTTCTCAAATCATAATCTGAAGAGAACAGAAATGCCACACTGAATCACTACACCAACTCTTGTGTGCCTGTCACAGGTGCCTACCATGCATCCATAAGCCAAGATGTCTGGACCCAAAGCACATGTCTCTGTCCCTGAGCCAGACAAGCTGCTTTCCAGCCAGTGAACCAGCAGAAGTTGCAAGGCATTTACTTTGTCAGGTAACATTTGCTATCATTATTGTCTGACAGGAAAGGTGGTAGAACTCCCACCCACTCTCCCTGGATTTTATTCACAATGCCCAGCCCTTCCTGTCTGTCCCTATCCATGCATAAGGGTTTCTGTAATAGCAGCTCCTGTTCGGAGGCCCATGCCTTTTGCCTATCCATCTGTGCCTTCCTCTGTCCCCAGCAAGCCTCTCATACCAGCCCCACTGTCCTGGCTAAGTGAAGTCTCAGCGCTCTCTCTTTGCCTTCCCTCCAATGTCACTGCTTGAACATCAGTCTCCCAACAACTCCCAACTCTTCAATGACCCTGCCTCTCCTTCAGTGTTTCTCCCAAGCAGCCTCCATCCTTGACCGTGACATGTGAACTCCCTTCTACATCCCCACGGCTGCCTGTCCTCCTTTTTGCCCACCTAAGTCCCAGCTTATAACCTTCTCAGCCGTTGTTTTTCTCTCCAGTCCCATCTTCCCTCCTCACTCCCTCCCTATTCTTGCACCACCTCCATCCCTCCCTCCTGTTCATCATCCAGCTGCCGTCCATTCCTTTCTCCATTCCCTTCAGCTCCCAGGCCAAACTAAACACTGCAGAGGCAAGTTTTCAAGAATATTTTTAAAGGAATAAAGTAACATATTCTTCCCTTAACATTCCTTTCAGAAATGGCTCAGTCTCTTGGCTGCTACTTGCCAAAACTGTTAAAGCTTCTCACATTTATGAGTAACTGAATGCAAGGGGTCATACTGGGACATGTTGTGTAGCCTTAACAACATACAGTACTATCTGCCTCTGCTGGGTTCTTACTTATATACAGGTGTAGTGATTTCATTTAGATTATTGGCTTGAGTAAATATCCATTAGCTCCATTAGTTTTAACTTTGCTTCAGTGAAAAATACTGGCCCTGGTTAAATAAAAAGGGTGGTCATCTTCAGCTTTTAACACACAGACTTTCCTAAAAATGCGTGCTAAAAATTCCACCTTTATGCATGTCATAGTTATGATCCAACTGCAAACAAGCAGCAGAGCTTGTTTGCCAGTGATGTCGTACAGACACTCTGCTATAAAATCCCTGTAAAATACATGTTAAAAATTACATATTTAAAGACAGACATTTGTCTCTAGTATGTCTAAACGTCATATGGTCTGACATTTCTGATAGGATAATAGTTTGTTTCTTGGGTTTGCATTTTGTCTGTATGCAATTTCTTTGTGTCTTACCAGGAACCTTCAATTAACTGTTGGTAGCTTTAGGAACCCTGAACCATGCAGGAACAGAAAGGCATGCATTCAGAGCTATATGTGAAATTCACAGGCTTTCACTAAACAAAGACCATATATGAAGTGCAAAGATCATTACAGACTGCATAGCCAAAATGTTTTAAGCATTTCCTTCCACTAACTTGGTTGAACAGTAAACAAACACATAAACCTACACACAGTATCCTTAAAAACATGAAAATTGAGTTAATTCTGCTTGTATTCTATTTTATCTTGAAAAAGTACATTACAGAGAATTTAAAAGAGTTTTGTTATATCTCTTTAATTTTGGTAGGTAAAACGTAAAAAAAAAAACATGCTAAGATGTGACATAGACAAAAACAACAACTTGTGAATAATTATTTTGGTTTCTTCCTGAAATAATAAAAAATTAAACTTCATGTGCCTTCACTAAATCAGTTAGGACAGGAAAACCCCTTAGGTTTCACTTAATTTTTACTTCTGCTAGCTCATCATGAAAGTTTAGAAGGTACTGGTGCTGCTTTCTTTCATTTCAGATTTCAACAGACAAGACAGAAACAGTGCAAATAAAATGCCAGGCACAGTGAACTCATTTTATAAATAAAAGCATGAGCGGTACGATACATAAAATACACAAGTTCATATTTGGTCAGATAATGTTCTTACACCTGTTCATTCAGGCTTTGGACCAAAGCACTTGCAGAGCTAGTGAGTGATATTGGAACAGAGCTGGGTAAAAATAGATCATAGATCTGTTCTTGTAACATTATCAAAAGGATCTGACCTGACCTAACAGGTGACAACATCTTATGGGGTAAATCATCTAAATTGGATGTTTCCTCATGTTTTAGGATTGGTTAGTATTACTCAGTATGCATAAAATAGCTGACCTCTGCTACAGGACATATTGTATTTATAGACCCTTACCTACTTCTTCAGGCCTATGTCAAGTTTATACTACACTCCCAGTTTATATTACACACCAAAACTTTCATTGCAGTTGTTTTATTCACAAACTAATCCAGAAGTAAAATCAACATAAGTTAAAATTTTACTGCAGATCTTTTGTAGATACCAGTCTTTAAGCTGTCTTCTCTTTTTTTGAAAATCTTATGTCTTATGCATGTGGCTATACAGTTAGTTAAGGATACTAATCTTTTCTTTATAGTATTTTTTCTTCCTTCGATAAAAGGAAGACTTGATAAAAAATAATTGATACAATAGCCACTGAGTTTTAACTCTACCTGTCTGTTCTGTTACTAAGGTTGCTGTCTGTGAGCCCATTTAGGTTTCCCTGCATGACTTAGGACTCTGCCCCCTCCCCAGAAACACTCACCCGTAAGCGGTTCTGCCCAGAACCCTTGCTGAAGTGGTAATTCAGTGCAACAGAGAAGATTAAACCCACTCTCCACAGCCAGAGTCACCAAGGAAGACAGGTTTGGAAACAATTTAAAACCATCCCACTGGGAATAAAAGCTGTACATGTTTTTATCAAACAGGGAGGCAGGTGAGGAGCCTGTGAGAGTATGCTTATTTCCAATTAGCAGACAGTGAAAGTCTGTCCAGTTGCCCTGCTGAGCCGTTCTTTATTCATTTTTGACCAGTTTTTGTAGACTCTGGTGAAGTTTAGAGTGACATGCATTAATAAGGCAACTGTGGCAACATGCCTTATTTGCTCAAAACCCATAATGTTCCCTCTTGACTCAGAGTTTACATTTTGTTTCAGCTTGCTGCATGCGAGACTCAGCAACCTTGGCTTGAACCTTGGGGTTTGTCTACACAGAGAACACAGCATCAGTTCAGTGTGAACAGTTTGTCAAACCAGTAAAAAATCTGGTGGGCCACAGATGACACCAGAAGGACTTCTTTGTATTTGAATGATTCTAGATTTCAATCAGCATAAGGTTTAGCAAGCCCAGCGCCTTGGTTCTGGGGCATTCACTGAGCCACAGCACACTCCAGAATGAAGGGTTTATAACTAAAAATCAGTGTTTGGGGATTTCTTCTCCAGTTTCATGACACGCTTTCTATGTCATCATTTTTGTAGTCTGTACTGTCAGTGTGTTCCATTTGTTTCTGTAGGAAAGATGGGTTTCTGCTACATTTTTAAATTTTGGCTATTTATAAGTAGGGCAGTGAAACAAAGCATTGTTACAAAGCTAAATGTTAACAGCCCTCCTGCTCCTTTCCCTGCAGTTGGGCCTGAAATAAAGCAGTTAATGATTGTATGAGTAGCTTAGAAACACCCCTACCGAAATACAGCCTCCCTACTGTAGCCCTACCACAACACCCTAATTAACTAGCAAATTAGTTAACATGGTAGCCAACATACCAGCTGACTGTGAGAATGCCAGCACAGTATGGAATTTCTAATACTCAAAGAAGAAGAAAAATATTAATGTCTCTGCAGAGCAAGCATTCAGAAAGGGTTTCCCAGAAAAACCTAAGCAGCAAAACGTTAAACAAGGAAGAAGAAAAAACAAATCAGGCTTGCCAGAGCCATGTAATTAAAACATGACACACCTTCCAACATGGGAGGGATCATTCCTGTCAATTCATTATTAAAAGTATTGATGTCAAAAGAAATTTGACTCTGTTTTGTGTACTGTCAGGCAGGAGTGCTGCAAGAATATACCTAGGAGAATACGCCTGATAGAAGTAACTCAGTGCTGATCCAGCACAGATAGCCTTTGAGGTTGGCAACATCCTTGTCCATTTTCACGTCTGTAAAATGAAGATAGATCTCACTCTTCTTTGCCTTACATGGCTACAGAGATTAAGCCAATAGCCAATTACTTCATCTTCTGCCAGAGTAACACAGCAAACAGGGTCTTTGCTGGGGTTAGAAAAACCGCTATAGGAGGGCCTGAGGCAGAACAAGGTGGAGCACGTACAAAAGCCTTTCACCCTGCCCGTGTCACTGCAGGCTCCTCCAGCCAGGGAAGGAGGGCAGTTACACACTCTCAGTTGCCTCTGCTGCGGAGTTTAACTAAGTGCCATGTGCTGTCCTACCCTTCAAATAAAAGATAGGGGTGAAACCCATTTTCTTTCTTTAAGATTAGTATTTCTCACCAGAGGGATCCCAAAGGTTTGCTTAATATATCTTAAGTATAAATATATATAAAAATAATATATTATTAAAAATAATTAGGATAATAAAGACTCCTATCTGTATGATAAAGAGACAGGAGAGGAGAAATCTCTTGTACTGCTTTTGTATTTGCCAGGTTGGTGATGACAGTCACATTTTAGCTGTTCAGCTCATAGTAAGAAAGCACTCTGTACAGTAGCATATTCACCTTGCAGCTGCCTCACAGTAGTTTGCAACAGAAGGTAAATGCTAAATATAACAGCAACTTTACAAATATGGCAACAGGGGAATGGATAAGTTAAGGAACTCAGTTCTGTTTTTTCTCTAAGTTGCTGGCAGATAAGCACAGTACAAAGTTTTCACAAATTCACTTCCAGCCCAAGGTTAAACCAGCAAGCTGCAGGCACCTGCCATGGTATGCATGGGTTCCTCGTGGAAGTTAGAGGACTTGCACATGGCCACTGAGCCACCTAGTAGCACTAGGACTTAAAACAAAACGCACATTTTCAGCTTCATACCCTAACAGACCAGGACTGGTCAACATATCAAGTGTCTACCATTTTGGGTTGGTAATCCATTTCTCTTTTGAAAGGAAATGTCGAGGAAAGGTTTAGCAGAAACAGATAGGTATACGTCTTTTGGGAAGCAAAAACTAAAGAAGAGATTGTCTTTTTGTTCCTTCATATGAAGTGTGGATTAAAGACTTTTTTTTATTCTTCTTGCAGCAACACCAAGTTCCATGCACAAAGTAAAAAGATGAGATTTCTGGATCATAGATACCAGCCAATGCCAACTAATTGAAACAACGATGAGATTCTGTGTGCATATCCATGTCTGGCTGACCATTTAGTAAAGTTTTGCTTACACAAGGGCCACCAACATTCTGACAGACAAGGAGCACTGCTCCCGGCTGGGAAACAGGGAGCAGTTCTACGTAGCAACGGAACCTTTGCTTATCTTTTAGTTCTGTGCACACAGTAGCATGATCCTCTCCACGCACTGACAGCTGCAACCTTTCACATAAAGAGCTTTTCGTAAGTTTGATTTGAACTTTCATGACTCTTTTTATTGGTAGGGCATTTAGGAGAAGAGTGGCTTGCTTTTTAGGAACTCAGGTGATCTTCTGTTTGGAGTTTATAACTTTAGAAGTTGTGCTACTATATTACAGGCAATCCGAATGTGTGTGATACTTACAGTACATGAAAGTGTTAGTCATACAACTGGACGGGCACCCTGCCAGCCAAACTCATCCGTCAGGCTGTCAACACCTTACTCTTTTTCTGCAGTGACCTATGTGGAAAATTTTCCTACAAACAGCTGTTCAGATCGTAGGCAGACAACAGGTTGTCATAAACCCGCTTTCAACTGTGCATAAATGTTTATGAATTTCTAGTTTCATCTGCAAGATAAACAAGAACAGCACGTTCTTTTGATTTACATTTATGACTTGTTTTACATTTTCTATTTACAGAAATTCTTCTGGACCTCCTAGCTCCATCGCCAAAAAAAGACTTTTAATTCACTGACCTTTTCCATCTGATGGAAAAAAAAAAAGAGATGTGAATTCTGCAGACAGAATTGAATTGTTTTCCCTTCTTATTCTTTTTTTTTCTGAAGGGTTCATAAGCAGATGTGAAGATGGCCCAGAATCATGTGACAAAAGTTCAGCAATGCGTCCTGTCCATGTGATGAAGACTTACATTTCACAAAACTGAAGTGCTGTTTTAATATGTAAAGCAGCATCTTTTCCAACAGCACTGAAAACAAACATCCTGAAAGTGCCAGAGTGACTTAGGACCCTAATCCTTTGGACTTTCAAGGAGACTTAGGCCTTAGGCTACAGGCTAGATTATTTAAGTGTTCCCTAACTCTTTCGCACAAAATATCCTTCTGGACAAATCTAGGCTTTGAGAGGTGCCAAAAGAAATCACTGACTGACAGCTGTAGGTAGAACTTAGACCTTCTGAATAAAGCCCTAGATGGTCATGAGTAGAATTCATTATGCTGGATTAGATATCTGAAGAAAAGACCTGAGCTGGCCAGGAAGACACACTTGACCTGTTCTGGTTGTCACCTTTAGGATGAAACAAAACACTCTACAAAGTACCCACTTCTCTTCCCTGAATTCAGAGGTAGCTCATTTCCAGATATCAGTGCTTCATTAAATAAAACCTCCTTGCAATTCAACTTTGGAAATAGGATTTAGGTCCCTAAATATTGTTGAGAATTCATCCTGTGATTTTTTTGTAGTCTAGTATAGACTCTTAACACCATATATAGCTAAGCTGTTATACAGGCAATTTTAATAAAAGCAACATCTAGCTATCATACAGTAGTGTGCCCTTAGTTCTCAAAAAGCTTCACCAGAATTGTCACTCCTGCTTGTTAAAGGTGAAAGCAGAGAGGCAGATATGTTCTTTACGCTATCTGGCAGTAATATTCTGATATCTGGTTGATGAAAAAGAACTCTTCTGGGCGCAATTTAGAGCAGTGTCTTAACTTAGCCATATTTAATCTCATTTTGGAAGAAGGTATTGATTGTGGAATTAACTGTGTATGTAGAGAGCCTTGGGAGACTACTGCGTTCAGCTTAACAGAGCTCTAGCAGCCCTCAGGTTAGATTGCATCACATATGGATGTTTGACTGATGATCTTTATTAACTTTTTCCTTCACATGTAACATTTACTTTTCCTCCAAGAGACATCCTCTTCTTTTATTCATGTACAAATATCATACAACATTGTTAAAAAACAAAAAGTACATTCAGTAAGTCATACTGCTTACTCTTCCTTGCAGTTTCATGTGATTCCCATGACTGTACTTGATAACAGTAATCCAGCGCACAGAACGTTACTTCGCAAAACATGGGGGTTGGTTTTATTTGTTTATCCTTTCCTTTACACATTCCCAGAATGTCAACTCTGACATTCTGTATTTTCACTGCAGTTCTTCTTTGTGGTCTCAGAATTATGGATTGCAAGCTTAGTCAGAGCTATAATTGAGGGTGAAGTTAATCAAATACAAATGTTTATAAACTGGAGTTTTAAATGCTATGAACAAAAACATTTTTCCACTTTTCTTCAGAGCTCATTCTGTTCTGTATAAACACATTTCTATGGCTGATTCTTCAGCCACCTCAAGCTTTTCTAAGTCTTCTTGATGTAAAGGTGTAGGCTAATGCTAGCGGGAAGAAGGTTTAGTTCTGGGTGCCTTCAAGAAGTCACAGTCTGCCTAGGTTTCAGTTTTCCCGAGAACATGATGGTGATGATAATACTCTCCAGAGGGTCCCTTTCATCCTCGTCCATACCAATTCCACAGAAAACCACTATCAAAAGGATTGATCTCAACAGACACAATGGTGTGAAATCAATTAGAAAAGCTACTGTTTCAGCATGAACTGATGTTCCTATCATTAATCAAAACACAGCTCCATGAAGGGGGCGAGAATAGTGCAATCAGAAAGACCAAACCAGCTACTTGTCTTACATGTGGGCCATAGAGACGAAACTAGGGGAATATTAAAGGAAGACAACAAATACACTAGAATAACTGACACTGCTTGAATCAATTAATAGCGGTCCCCAGTTTTGTCACTATCCTATTCAAACAGTCCTACACAGCATAAATATCCCAAAGGTCCAGTCTAAGGAATAAAAACAATACATAATACCCCTATCACAAGAAATCTAGTGTTTAGATCAAAAGTAAAATTGTCATTTGCTGTTCAGACAAAAGACAACCGACTTCTGGCTACTTCTGCAACCGTTATGCCGCTCAAAATTGCTATGAGTGCAAAACATGGCTCTGCGTATGTATACGCTACATCTATTTAAAGGCTACGAAAACTTCAATACATATTTCATTATAAAGAATTGTAAATCACATGCACCTATGTGCAGTTTTGTATTTGTATACCTTGTGTTTATAGAATTGGTCAAGTTGTGGATACTACTAAATAAACAAAAAATTACTTTCATGTTCACCAAGAACATTTTAATTTGGCTAAAAAACAGTATTTAATTTCATCTTTAGGTTCACAGCCTTTCTATTAAAATAATTAAAAAGAGGACAATTTCCAAATGAAAAAGCTGTTTCAAAAACCAAATTTTAAATCTATAAAGACAGAAAATGAAATATGTTAACTTTCCATGTTTTTTTCTTTTTTTATGGAAAAATCTTTGCACACAGGACCTAAAAAATATTAGTTTCACTCCTCCTAAAACTGCATTTTTGGGCACTTTTGCTATTCACAAAAAACAGTCATCAGTCTGATGTTCATACTACCACTCAGATCATAGCAATTTTTTCTCAGAAGCATTCAAAACTCTGGAGTGTCATGACACTGCTTACCTAAGCATTCAAACTTGCTTAATATTCATGTTTCTCTAGGCAAACGAATCGGGGTATTGACATTTACAAAGATAACCTGGTTACAAAATTAAAGCACTTGTATTTAAAGACATTAGGTGTGCAACAAAGCTCCCCAATTAATACTGAGAGGTATAGATAAACGAGATGGAGCAGCTGCCTTAAGAAGTTCCCGTGCTTTCTCCCAGCTACCAAATGCTGCTCCTGCACTGCAGCTCACGTCCCATCAGTTGTACCGATACAGCTGTCGTGGGGCTGTTCTGTAAACTGGATCACTCAACTGATACAGGCTAAAAATAATTTTGCAACTATTTTCCTTATTTTCCCTCATCCAAAGCAAGCAAATTAAGGAAGATGTCATCTCTGCTAGGAAGGAAAACTGGTTGGGAGAGGCAAAGTCTTTCATTAGACTAAGTGCTTCTCTCAAGGAAAGCAGAGATGTTTTCAGGAACACAGATCTTTACACATGTCCAAACCAGAAGTTGCAAACTTATGCTAACTACATTTTAATTCCTGACAGTTCTTTTGGATTCTTTTGGAGACAGAATCTCTGAATTTTTCTCAGTTACATTAACCTATTTGATAATACCAGAAAGAAGAGTAATGGAAACAAGCAGATTAGATGGGGAATACAGCTAGAGGAGTAATGATAGGACAGAGTGGGGAGAGATGAAAGACAAGCGATGTTTCTTTTCAAAGAAGGGAGCATTTACTATGGTTGTTGTAGCGTAGAAATGTATTAGTTTTGCATTTGTTGTTCCAGCATAGTTTGGTTCCAGTAGTGATACATGGGGTTTGTGGGGACATTTTTTCGGATTATGAGCTTGGTGAGGCTGGGGTGAGATGGGAGTTATTTGGTGCCATGCAGTGAGCAGGTTGGGGAGATTTTCCTTCAGATTGTGATCTTGTGATAAGCAATCCAGCATAATTGGCAAGAGAGTAATTAAGGCCCAAACACACCAGTCAACTTAAGAGTTTATCAGCTAAGCCACAAAACCAATACACTCTTAGCCTTTAGTAAAACAACATGATTCACTGCCTGCTAAAATTATTCGATTACCTTGCATTTGTTGACACAAATGGGCACATCTGTGATTACACCCTTGCAGCAGACGTGCAAAAGTTTGCACCTGGTCTCCTGTTTCTGACTCCTTACAATAACCAAACACCTGGCCCGAGACAGGCCCATAGACTAAAAGCGAGCGAGACTTAACGGTGAGGCCACTGTCACTCACCTGGGTGCTTCACTTTGGGATAGTAACTTCAATGCAGATTTTCACAGGGAAAAAAATCAAGTACAGATGCCTTCAGCAAGAGTCCAGGACAGTCCAGGCTCACTGGGTTGACAACACGTGGTTTCCAGTTCAGGCTGCCAAATTCATATCAGCTGATCTTTCAAATACACAGAGGATCTCTTGTATTGGGAAAAATTGTACAGTTCTAGTATGCTAGGCTAATGCAGGTAGGCTTTCGTGGAACGCTGTGGAAATAATTGAATAGTCCTTGTTAAGAACATTGCTTGTGCTTGTTTGCAGTACTAATTGCACAAATGTTTATGCACAACAGACAATATGTTCAGTGTTTTCAAGATCTAAGAACCATGTTAAGAATAAACACTAATGACATATTTTGCAAGATACATAATCTGTTTGTTTATGTGACTCAATACATCTAAAAAGGAGATTTTTATTATTTTAATACAGTCCTGTGGTGGCTATTGTTGACTTTCCAATAGGCAAATGGACAGTCTGACAACTAAACACTTGAAGAGGTTCCATATTTAAATAACTCCAAGAGCTGTAATTTTCCAAATCCATTAGATGCTACATTTGGGTTAAAGCACATAATAATGCAAGCGTTATGATGGTAAAAGAAATATCTTAGTTTGTTAACACGTAGGGGAGCAGCTGGAAAAATAATGATGTATTGTCAACATGAACTTGTACTTGGTCAACGCAAAATAAAACCCTTGCAAATGTTAACACAAACCCCAAGTACTTCTGCAGCTAAACTTCTTTCCTGTGAACCTCCCACCCCTCCACCAATGCGAACAAACAACAAAAGCACATGCAATATATTACTATTTTACAATATACTTTAAAAAAAAAAAATCACTTCTCATCAGAAGATGGAATATTTCAAGTTAATGTTCACTTAAAAAACTTGGAGTTCTTACAGGCAGATAAAATTACTGCCCTGCTATCTTATCTATCCACATCCAGTCTATAAGCCAACATCACATACATAAGATCATCACAGCCTACCTTAGCACCCAGAAAAATGAAAATAGCTACCCAACTTTTCACTCAAACATAATAATATCTGACATAGTAAGAAAAAAAATACCATGTGTGTATTATTTCTTCACATGTATCCCAAAAGAAGTACTTGTAAAGAATGCATATACTATTAGGAAATGTGAAAGCTGATAATGAGTTAGGGATTGTTCAGTGAAATTTAAGCAAAGTTTTACTAACCAGGCTTTACATAGCTTCACTTAAATAAAAATATAACACAACCACACCAATCAATGAAATTATAGCATGAAATACTGCAGGAGTACCCATAACCTTGAAGTTGTTTGTCTTGTTGTTTGGGGAAAAAGTAGTTTATGGGAAAACCCTCCAGCTTTGTTGTCAAAGAGTTTGGATTGCTTTGCAGCATAATATCTATGATGCTGAGTTTTTTGGTGCAGTGGTACCATCCCTTGCAAACATGCAGCCCATGTGCTCAAGCTATGGGAAAGTAATGTCAGTATTATTTAAGACCTGCTCTTGTTCCTTGCTAAAGTTAACCCAGTGTGTTATTATTTAGGAGAAAAGTGTCTTCAGTGCCTAATAAACAACCGTGAGTTTTAAGAAAAATATCATAACTTTCAATTTGAGGCTGCATTTTCACCTTCTTTGTGAGAAAGAATTAATCTAGGTTATTTCCTCAGCTGCACTATGGATTTGTATTAAAATCATTATTCAGAAGTAAAAGATTTGAGTAATTATTAGGCAGAAAATGAGGCGGCGGCACCCATCCATACTCAGCAAACAAATTTCAAATCCTCTCAAAAAATGGGGTGTTTTTTTCCTCTCACACTACAGGAAGTTCAATAACTGGAGTGCTGTAGATACCAGCTGTCATGTTAACTGGGAGTTTTAAAATTAGACTAGATGGAAAAAAAAAACCTGAGATAAAGAAGATACCTTGAAATTGCAAGATGTGGACTCTGTGATCTATCTGATGTTAATGATTGAAAGGACCTATAATTAACAATGAGCGCAATGCAAAGGATTTGAATGTTCTATTGCTGCGAGACATGTCACAGACACCAAGTATTTATCATGACTTTTTTAATTCTTCTGTCCTCAGTGACCCATTCAAGTGTCACTGAGGAGGGCATCTCTGAGGGTGTCCTCACCCTCATCATGTGCTCAGTCTCTCACAGAATGCACTGGCATGATTTCCTTCCTACAGCAAAGTTCAATTTGTTTTTCCAAGCTGTCTCTTCTCAGTTTGCAGTAACTGACAGACCTTGCCCTGGGTAATTTTGTTCATGGGATATGCTCTCTCCAGGACACATTTCACTAGGAATCTTTCCAAGGATGTGTCATCCTGAGTTTGCCTTGTATTCAGATCTTAGGTAGCTATTAAAATCACAACACCACAGCTGCTTCTTCCCATATCTAATTACTGAAAGTTGTGCACTGTATCAGAGTCCTGCAATTCAGAAGGAAAGAGATCCTGATTAACAACAGGGTAATCATCAAGCAGCATTCTCTTCAGGGCTATAAAAGGGTAATTAGGAGCAAGATGGTTAACACTTTTAACTAAGCAAGGGGAAAAGAATATGAACAATCAATATGACTAGAGCACCAGTTTCAAACCCACACAGGCAAACTGGTACAAGTCCATGAATATCAGTGAGTGATTAAAGCCTGTCTCACAGAAGAGGTAAAATGCAGGATTGCCCCTCCCACAAAACTGTACTGTTTTAATAAACTAGGTCAGTTTTAAATTGCACCTTTCATTCAACGGGTAGTTCTGTTCACATTTGCACCCACAACCAAACCAATCAAAGAGTCTTCTGATGTCCTTTACCCTTGGCCAACTGTTTTTCTTCTTCTTTGTGCTGTGCAACTACCTGTGTAGGACTGTTGTTTAATGCAATATCAACTGAACTGTCAGAAATTAAAATTAGGAACAGGAATGGCTTTTCAACATGAATCATTTCACTGATAAAATTACAGTCAGCCTCACAAACTCCAACAGAACCACTGAAAAAAAAAAGCATGAATGGCAGCACAAGAACACATGGTTCATGAGAGCAGAAGGTAGATAAGTTGCTTTTCCAGTTCTCTGGCTGTAGGCTGATGACAAAAGAGCTTCACTGGCACAACTGAGCAAACACAGCTGTTCCCTCCTGCCCCTCTTCTGATGTGCCAGTGAACTGTTTGTGGGGTTACACTCAGCAGCAGATCAAAGAGCTGATCTGCATTAGGAGTAATATCTTCACTCTGGCAGGGTTTTTAGCATCACCAGGAAGGCTGGGCACTCCCACAAAGCTGTGTTTCCATCAACATTCCTGTCTCGTCAAATCATACCCTCATGGTGAATTTCTGTGCATCAATGTACTTATATGCAAACCATGCCTGGTCACATTCCAGCATTTGTCTTTAATGTGCATTGCAAATAATCAGAAATTAATACTACAGTAAACACAGCTACTGAGGAATGTCATCCTCTAGCCACAAAACAAGTTTAATGTCTCCTGTAGACACATCCAGTCTTTAGCTTCTTCATGAAATCACCAGTACAAATACGGATCATAAACGGGCTGTGATAACGTCAGAGGTGGTAGCGAGCTTATCTAGCCTCTGTTCTTGAGAACCAGATCAAAGCTACGTGTTCACTTTGAGCAGCATTGAGCAGACAGAAGCTAGCCATGGCATTTTAGCTATTAAACTAACGTTTTTGTTAACCTGAGTTTAATGCTTTCATCTTACTGACAATCTGCTATATCCTAGAATGATAGAATGCTTTGGGTTGGAAGGGACTTTTAGAGGTCTTCCAGCCAAACCCCCCTGCAGTGACCAGGGATATCTTCAACTAGACCAGGTTGCTCAGAGCGCTATCAAACCTAGCCTGGAATGTTTGCAAGGATGGGGCCTCCACTACCTCTCTGGGCAATCTGTTCCAGTGTTTCACAACCCTCACTGTAAAAAATTCCTTCCTTATATCTAGTCTAAATCTACCCTCCCTTAGTTTAAAGCCATTGCTCCTTGTCCTATCGTAACACACCCTGATGAAAATATTTTCCCCATCCTTCCTGTAGGCCTCCTTCAGGTACTGGAAGGCTGCTATAAGGTCTCCCCACAGCCTTCTCTTCTCCAGGCTGAACAGCCCCAACCCTCTCAGCCTTTCCTCATAGCAGAAGTGCTCCAGCCCTCGGATCATCTTTGCAGCCGTCCTCTGGACCCGCTCCAACACATCCATGTCCTTCTTGTGCTGGCGGCTCCAGAGCTGGACGCAGGACTCCAGGTGGGGTCTCACCAGAGCGGAGTAGAGGGGCAGAATCACCTCCCTCAAGCTGCTGGCCACACTTCTCTTGATGCAGCCCAGGATACGGTTGGCCTTCTGGGCTGCAAACGCACATTGGTGGCTCATGTCAAGCTTTTCATCCACAAGTACCTCCAAGTCCTTCTTGGCAGGGCTGCTCTCAATCCCTTCATCCCCCAGCCTGTCTTGATAGTGGGGGTTGCCCCGACCCAGATGCAGGACCTTACACTTGAGTTTGTTGTACCTCATGAGGTTTACACAGGCCCACTTCTCAAGGTTGTCCAAGTCCCTCTGGATGATATCCTATCCTTCTGGCGTGTCAACTGCACTGCTCAGCTTGGTGTCATCTGCAAACTTGCTGAGGTTGCACTCGATCTCACTAAGTCATTGATGATGTTAAACAGCACCAGTCCCAGTACGGACCCCTGAGGAACACCACTTGTCACCGGAGTCCATTTGGACATCGAGCCATCCATTTGGACACTACCCTCTGGCTGTGACCTTCCAACCAATTCCTTAGCCACCAAACAGCCCACCCATCAAATCCACATTTCTCCAGGACTGAAAAAGCCCCAGTTACATTCGCACACTCCTAATTCAGTTCAGTGTACTTCAAGTAGTTTGCTTCCCCTAATTAAACAGCTATCACTGTAATGGGAAAGAAATTAAGTTTGCTGAAGTACTACGAATTTAAATCACGCAGCTGGTCCATTGCTGATGGTCCCTAAGGGACAAAGACAGATCATCAGAGCTGGACAAGATCTACATACAGAATGTGCATAGCCGAAATCCAGCAAGAGCTGTCTGGCCACCAGTCTGTGATGTTATTTGGAATTTTCTATTGAAATCAGAAATTAATTATTTTCTAGGCAATGATAAGATAGACAATCACTCTATAAGCAAACCTAAATTTTATCTTCCCACTGATTACCTTTGGTTTTAAAGGGGAAAAATCTCCATTTACTTTACAATCTCCATTTGTTATTTCATACTGAGCTCTATGTTTCTTTAAAAGTACTACAGGTAGTTCCAAATACAGCACTTCAAGTTCTAAGCACAAAGTCTTCTCCAAACCCTTTACCTTCTGATTTTTACACTCTGATACAGAAAGACAAGGGTTACCCTTCTGTCTCATGCTGACACCTCAGTTTCATGATATGGAGGCATTTTGGCAACGGATTTCTTCTCTACCCTCTCTGCCAGTCATTTGTTTTGCTCAGCACTGGAGCTCTCTCCTTCCCCACATGCAGTGACACAATTACTTGCACAGAGTTGCCATAGGTGCACGAAGATAAACTATTAGCTCCCTGAAACTACAGGCAGGAGGTCATGCTTCTCCCGTTTATTTCCTACTAGCTCTGGTACTCACTAGACACTCCTTTGAGCTAATTCAATGTGCTAAAATGGTAGAATGAAAAACAGGGTTGGATAGTTTGCTGCTGCTCTATCTAGTGAGCTAAATCAGCTTGCAGAAGGGTCTGACAAATATTCAAGCTGTTGTCCAGGACAGCGAGAGAGCCAGTGCAAAGCACAGCTCAGCTCAGGGAAGAAGGACAAAACCTCCCCCCTTCCTCAAAAGTAAGCTGGTACCTTCTCCTGCCCCCTTTTTGTTTGCATTATTTTTAACCTTATCTGGTTCCCTGATCCAGTCCACAATCCCCAAACAGTTGTGTCAACAACTGAGTGAGTGACAGCCTGAGTGTAGAATTTTTTCAGTTAGTTTCTCTCTAAAGGCCACATGTTGTCTGAGCAGTATTTTGCTTCAGACATGTGTATTACATTCTACTAAATTAGACCATGAGTGAAGCTGTTACCAGGCATGAAAGATGAGAATCTGGTGCATTCAGCTTTTGTCAATGTTCTGTTAGCCCACTGCATTCTCTGCAAGAATGAACAGAACAGGCAAGATAACATTATGTATGATGGGCAGCTGTAGTATATTCCACAAACACCACTGTTCTCATGTCCATATTCTAACTTAACACGTTTAGTCTCTACATAGAGATAAGCTTGCATTCCTTATTATCACCAATAAAGTTTCACAACTACTCTCTACAGATATAAAAGATTTGCACTAAAGCTGCTATGACAATTCAGAGTTCATCTCGCAAATTATTCCAAAATAAGGCAAATCTGAACAGCAAGAAAGGACCCAATTTATCAATAAACTGGCTCCAATACTTGTTTAAGAGCTACTTAGCTCCAGGGATGTACTTCAGAAAAGTGCTTTCAACTATCAGAAAGTTATATAGTGATAGACTGCAATTCATAAGTAGCAAGATAAGTTTAACACTGTAATTTGGTTGATCGTCAAGGCTGCAGAAAAATAACAGGGCTGCATTTACCTGACTAGGATCTTCTTTGGCTATAACAGTTCAGCAGAGGAAGCTTCAGCCAAAATACAGTTGAGTTTGGGTGGCTACTCAACTGACATTCTGGAAAATGCCTCAAAGACCAGCCATTGGGACACCAGGTGTAAATTCTGCAAAACCTTTCTCTCCACTAGATTTATCCACCCTGTGGGGTGGCTAGACAAAGAAGATCATAACTTTACACTGACACGTAGTTAACTACTAGACTCTTGACATTTATTGATTCGTTTCCAAATGCAACAAAGAGTTTCTTTGGCACATTTTACCTCAGCAATAAAGCTTGCCCAATGTTAGGAGAAATTTCAGGTTAGTCTGGGAAACACTGGGCCCTTGCATTTCCCGGGGGTGAAACCAGTCATCCTGAGGATCATGGACCCAGTGGGTTCAGCAGAACCAAATGCCACCACTCAGCACTTCCTAAACTGCCCATCTTCCAACCAACCTGCAACATGCTGATGCAGTGGCAACAAGAATTTTCCTCATCAGCAGCAGGACAGCAGGCAAAAGACCTACAAGGTGGACTTCCCTACAGATCTCATTACACTGGGTTGCTTCATCTCCAATCTGTGAAAGCAGAGCACAACTAGATATACACAGAAGAAGCCATCTTCATTCAAAAATCTCAATACACTAAAAAATCACTAGATCTTTTTACTACAAAGCCAGTAATTTCATGTCTTTGAAATATTACCACTTAAATTTTTGTTGCCACAACTGTAAAGATCTATGTGACATTACTGTGGACAATAGTTTCTGAAAAGAAGAACTAATGTCCTGAGATTGGCAACTAGAGACGCAAAGTGTCATCTAGGTTCTATTGCTACATTTCTCCCATTTGATTTTCTCTGACCTGTAAAACTTAAGTATGCTTGGATCCACAGCTAGTCTAAATCAGCTGACAAGTCTGGCCCAATACCTATCTAACAGTGACACTGTACATTCAAGTGATCCTTTGCAATGCAAGCTGAGGACTGGTAATATTGAGTGGTTTGGCTACACACGAATTCTCAAGCAAGTCTGATTGCTACAAAAATTTCAGAAAAAGGCTAGCAAAAAGTTTGAGAAATAAACTGAAAAATTTGAGAAGTAGAACTGCACACTGACACTGAGGAAGATCTCCAGTCATTCCCATCTGACTGCCCAGCTCAGAGGGCACAGTGGCAGTTGTCACTCAACACAGTGATCAAAATGCAGATTGACTATCAGACCTTATGTGACACTTACACTTTACCCCTTCAGTGTTTCACTGATTTTAGTGCTCGTGTATATGGGATTTCTGAGAAGCTGAGAAAATGATTGGATATTGATTCAAACTGGGATGTATACGGCTATATGCTTCCAAGACTGCTTTATCTTTCAAGAAGGCAGTGCTGATCCTCCCCACTTCTGTCTTTATCCCATCCCTGCTTTGCCACATTTAAGTAATAAAGCCGGTCCAATAAGCCTCCTTTCTGCTAAGCATTTCTGTGAACTTTTTAATCAGACTTGCAAACTTTGCTAAACATGATCCTTGGCTCTCAGAGGACTTCTCCTCACGAAATTACTGCCATTCAGCCAGCTGACTTGTTCCTCAGCAGAACTGTTATACAGCCACAGTAGCCAGTGACCTTGAGAAAACAGCAGCAAACCATTCCTCCAAGCAGTGCAAAATTCTCAGTCACAGCCACCCTGACAAAGCAGAGCATGACTACAAGGATATACGTAACAACCAGACCAACATCCACATAATAACTGTAAGACATGGTATCTAGAAGAAAGAAAAGAAGCATGCCTTAGGTCAGACATCTGTATGTCTAACAGATCAGGAAGCAAGAAAGCATTTTATACTATATTATTATATATGTTATTATTATATACTACAGACTAGAAAAGAGCATCCCTAAGAGCATGTTTGCTATTTTCCACTCTCATCCTACAAAAACCACCCAGTGGGATTGAAGAAGTTAAATGGGTGTGGCTGTTCTCCTCCTCTAATAACCCCTCTTACAATATTCTAGGGCCAACAAGCACGATGTACAGAGGGAAGAGCAGAGGCTGGATACCAAAAAAATTGAAGAGTTCACAGTTTTCCCCTTCCTGTGGTTTAAAAAGAAACACAGAAGAGTGGGGCTTTTTTTGTTGTTGTCTACCAACAAACCCCATTTACTCATCATATAATGCAATACCTCTGTGGTAACTGCAGAGAAAATACATAGTTGTTCTTCGCGTAAATATGTTTGGTTTCTTTGGTTCATGTAGCCACTGAAACGAACCAGGCATGTACTGGCTCTGTTTATCGAATTGCCATTGAAGGATTAGCAATCATACATGCAAAGATTGCCATACTTTTTTAGCATAGGCTTCAGTTTTGCTTTGTCAGAGATTTGCAAAACTCTTGTCAAAATCATCTTACTCCTGCTTTGACTGGATACAATGATGTTTTCACAAGGGCAAAGTTTAGATAGACAAAGAGATAAAAATATAAGGTCACTTCAGTGGGGCAATCTAAGATGGAATGTACATTTCGAATGAACAAATCTGTAGACTTTGTACAAGGCTTTCCTCTCAGCTCTGCGCAGCCCTTCCAACAGAGAATATCAGCCTGCTGACTGAAGCACAGACCATGGAGTCAGCTTTTATTCTTGGCTTGGACACAGATTTGTTGTGTGACCTTAATAAGTAGTTTAACCTCTGCATTTCCTTATTTGTAAACAAGAATAATCACCATGCCTTACCTCACAAGTTTAATTCATGAATACTCGTAAACTTCCTTGAGATTCTTAGCTGAATATTGCTATAGAAACAAGAAGCATAACTACAATACACTCATGTAGCTATTTTCATGACCCCACTCACTGTAGTGCTCAAGTACTTCAGCCTTTCATTTTAATATGCAGTGGTACCGTCATTAAGAGCGAAATAGCAGCCATGTCCTACTTCATCCATTTTTGAAGATGGGGAATTGAATTACAGAACATTACGCCTACGCAATCTTTTGAGCTCAAAACTGTGCTTTGATTTAATTTTTAAACTCAGTCACACATATGAGGTAGATATGGGGAAGACTGAAGAAAAAAAGCCTCAGACCTACATTCCCCTTAACATGGGTCCAAGCGTACACACACACACAGACCACAGGGGCAGGGTGACCACGCTGCATTTAGGTGGCCATCAACATTTATCCCATCTGTCTTCTTGCAAGAAAGCTGCTAAGCGCTTCTTTACAGAGTTCAGACATCATACATTGCAAAAGCAGATGCTGGGATTTTTAGACAGCTTAGGAGACCCACACACACTCAGTAAAAGGGATCTAGTGGGTAAAAACGTCCTCACAGAAATAGGTGTAGGATCATACTAGCATTAGGTTTCTCAGTAGTCCAGCCCACTCAGGCACAGCATAGGCACAAACATGGAGACTTCCCACTCTGTTTAAGTCAGTGCCATAACGCACACTGACACCAGTCTGTGAATGTTCAGTGGCTAAATGACCAATTCAGAATCAAAGAAGGAAACCTGCAGCAGGTCTCCTACAGCTCATATTAGTTCTCTGCCCAACCAGTCAATCCTTCTCCCGCATCTGTGGAACTGCCAGTGATGTCACTGGAAGTGCTGCACATTCAGAAGAGACTAGTAAAGCTGAGATCATCATGATCCAAGGAGGTGCTTCTGCATAGTACAGGTGCTTGTACAAGCTGTTCATGTACCAAAGTCAGTCTGTGCAGCAACCATGGAACTCATTTTGTTTCAGCAACATGTATGAAATAGTTGGATATGACAGTTAAACAGAGTTATTGCTTGGTGCTGTTCCTCAAAATTTGATACTGTTGGAACTACAAAAAGTTCTAATTAATCCTTCTGAATTAACACATGCATTTAAATGTTACAATTGCTTTTACATGTTGACATTTGTGATAAGATTTCTATTAATAAAGTTCGTTTACTGACAGGCTTTTTCTGCTCCTTCCCTGGACACCAGCATTGCAGGTAGCCAGTTTAATCATAACACTGCTAGTTGTGAAGTGGTGAAGTACCTATGCTCTAAGCTTGCCTTAGAATCCACTAATAGGGTATGGGGTTAAATGGTCATATGGCTTAACTTACCAACACAAAAGCCAGTATAGAATTTATCAGGTGAAAGAGTGTTTAATCATGAAAGAATTGATACAGTGAATTATTTCAATTGATGCAGATTCAGCCACTCGCTCTCTATCAAGATGTACGCAACTGCATCTGCTGCCACAGGAGTTAAGTTTGAAGGGACAGCCTCTGTCATTAGGTTGTACCACAGTGAGTAAAAGTTCCTTATGGCTGAGAAGCAGTTTCTGAATCAAGATCATCATAAAGTACAAGATGCTGAAATTAAACCTCGTCACATGCCTAGATATTCTCCTATCACTGCAAAGAAGTAATTTTTTTTTAATTATGTACTATATTTTCTTACAATATTTCCAGAAAAGTTTTGAAATATTTTAAAACCCATTTTTTTAAAAAAAGCAACTGTGGATTAAACCTCCTACATAAAGTCTTCATAATTTTTTTTTTTCTACAGCGCTGTAACACAAGCATTTGACATAATGCTCCTTTTTCTTAAATAAAACCTTGGCAGCAGTTTCTGGACACTAATATAAACAGCTGGGTTCCCTGTGGGCCCAAAGATATACTAAAAAAAAAAACAAAAAAAAAGAGTCCATTGTAGACAATTTTCTTCCAGACCCTTATCAAAATGTTCATCCTGAATATCCCACAGATGACAGAGTCCATACACATTTGATGGGCCTTATAAACAGGTCTTTCTGGAGTCCCATCTTAGTTTGCTAAGGCAAGCTCTTAGTATTATTTTGTCTGTCTGCCAACACTCAGGTTTGCACAAAATTATGACCTTCAGTACCTTTGCTAAGGAACAGTGCAGATGACATGCTAGCAGCCAACCCCAGCTGATTAGCACAGGACTTCAGCAGGCTTAGCTGGCAAGCTGCTGCTAGCTTGGTTAACACATTTGGGGTATTGTTTAAGATCTCTGTGCTGTGAAGTAGTATTTGTATGAATCAGCAAACACAGGGAAATACTTGTATAGATATTATATGTATAGAAGTCAATACTGGTAATTTTTTATCAGGCAGTATCTTTGGGTTTTTTTGTGGCTTGAGTTAGACTAATCCGCAAGCCTGGCCTAAAAAGAATAATAAAACACTGTTCCTTTAGATTGCTACTGTTGATTGCTTTCCTCCCAACATGGGTGAAGCAGGGCAGAATCAGAAGTTGCATCTTCCTCATTTGATACTACATAACAAAGTAGAAAAAGGATAAGTGAAAAAAGACTATGAACTCTCCCTGCTGGGATTTTGCCAGGTGTTTCTCACACATCACCAGTTAATGGAAAGACCAATGCCCCAAAATTTCGTGGGCTGGCTCCCACTACTTCCACTCATGCCTGAAAAATCTTCCCATTACCACCACACAGGCTGCCTGTAAGTGACTGACCCCACGCTTATAGCATGGGAGAGGACCGCCTCTTTTCTATTGCTTTTCAGGACATTTCTGACAAAAGCTGTGTCCTTGGTCGCTTTGGTTTGCTCTGTGTTTTTAAAGGACATTTTTCATACATTAACAAGGAGGCACCTGCCCTCTGCTAGGAAAGGAGGAGGAGAGTCCTGACCTGTCAGTGTTCAATTTTTGCTAACAAAACTCTGCAGGTCATTGTGATACTGCCAGGTCGGAAATCAACAATATGCCAATAAGAGCTTACTGGACTGAATCAAGGCACAAGGATGAACTCAAGGCATAAGAATATGAATACAGATTTTAAAAGTCAGTGTTTCTTGTACAAGTCTAGGGCGATGAGACTGCTACAAATCTAATGCATCGTTTCTTACACTTTGTTCATTACATAAACCAGCAAAATGTGCATATAGATTGCCGTGGTTCTAGGTAGGAAAAGCTCAGAGGCAGGATCAGACCTTTACAGTTTGTTAACTCAGTTGTCAATAGAACAGTCTTGGAGACATTGCCCTAGTCATTTATGGCAGACTCAGCGTGTGAAGCGCAGAGTAAACATCATGAAAAAGGATGTAAATTATCTGCTGTGCAAAGACATTTAACTGCTAGATGCAGAATCAACCTCTTCCTTCTCTGCCTGGCTCTGCCTTCTTTCTCACTGCAGAAGTGCTAGTATTACAATTAGCTGTGTAAGGAAGCACCAGCCACTTTAAAAAGCACAAAGAGTATGTAAAACTTTGGTCCATGTTTCACATCAGCCTAACCTTAACCGACAAAGAAAACAGAGATGTAATCTAATGAAAGCATCTTATCTTGACCCATATAGAAAAGTTATCGTATAGAACATGGCACTACCTGTTCTACTCAAATGTTTCAACAATGCTACACTGCCAGCCCTGCAGAACCCCTAGTCACTGGAGAAAGAGTTTGACCCCACATCCAGACATTCTTTGGCCTCCGAGACTGCTAATTAGTCCATCAGTCCTGTTTTACAGTATGGCATCTGTAGACTAGTCTAAAAGCAACAAGTAATTATAAAAAGGCCCTATAAAAACAATTAAATGCTAATGGCCTCAGATTATCTCAGCTTTTAGATGTTCCAGAAGGTGGAAGTCTCCATCTCGCCCAGCCTGCCCTGCCCTACTGCCCTTTCTTCCTTCTTTAGGCTTTGTATATCCTAGCCTAAGTTCACATTTTTAAAGATTTTATGAAAGCTGCCATATTAACAAGTACCTCACTGGCAAAGGTGTAAAACCTAGCAAAGCTGTGGTTATTACCCTTCATATACCTAAGGTGGAATAGCAATGCAGGTAGCAAAGCAAGAGAATGTTTTAAAGAAAAATGTCCATTAAAATTTGACTTATAACAAGCCAGGCTTTGTATTACTTTAGGAACAGCTGCTGAGAACTGCAGTGCCTCCACATTTCCCAACATAGTGTGTCCATTGGGTAACTAAGGAAGAAAGAGGAGAGGACAATGGAGACAGCGCAGTGCACAGCAGCCCTCGGGGGGGAGGAAAGCTGAGTGGCACTCTAGTCCTCCCAGTGTGCAAACACCATTTCCCTTTGGGAAATCCAGAGAGAAAATGAGCTATTCCTGCTCCCTGCTCTAGAACTTAGAACTACCTTAGCTGACTGGCACAGCTCTCGTTTAGCTCTGGCAAGAGTCCAGTCATCACATAACCACTGCCGAATGTATTAATTACTGTGTTCACATGGTCACTGTGTCTTATTGCCCAATGATTTGATAATTGAGGGCTATGTACTGTGCCAGATCCAAACACACAGCTCTCACTGACTCAAGGGCTCCCTGCACACGCAGGTCTGTTGGGATCTATGATTTTCATAACTTTATTTACCTGATCTGTAAATATTTTTGAGAACATAATGGTGCTTTTGAACATTTGTGTCTTTGCCTTATCTACTTATTAAAGTTGTACTTACACATGTATCTGTTGCAGAATTCATTCATGAGGAAAACCATACAAGTTTACAAGTTAATCATTCTCCTGAATGTCAAAAGCCAGGGCAGATCAGGATGTGCGTTGTGTTGGCAGAGCTGCCAACTAGGCTGCTTTAGTATTAATAGTAAACTTCCTAGTCTAAGTAAGACTTTTAATAGCTTTTGCAGCAGGTTAACAAGTAGCCATGGATATCTGCTATAAGCAATTGCAAAGCACAGGAAAAAAGCATAATTGTTAAGAAAAAAGTGGCTTGAATTTTCAGTTCAATAGAAAAAGAAAGCATCCAATGCCTTCTTTTAGCTTTCAGCTTCCAAGTAAAACAGATAGTCTGCCTTAGTGATAAAGAGCAGGGCTTTCAACAATCCACTGATCACCATGTTTCACATACCAAATGTTCCAAACCAACATCCAGTAAGATTTTGTTACGGCTGCTAGTTGTGTCCCATCACGTGATGAGGAGCACACACCACACTGGGAGGTGCTAATGGCAGGGAAGGGGAGTGGGATTGACAGCTCTTTTAACTCACCCAGTAAAGCCACCACCAGTCAGTTACGGTGGCAAATAAAATACTCTGACAGAAGCATGATTAAAGCTGATAATGGTCCTCCAAACTTCAGCCGAGTTTCAAACAGTGTTCACAGTTTTAGTGAATTAATGGCAAGCAAAACAGTATTTGCTCAAATAGTTCTGTAGTCTGGGAAGGCAAAAATAACAATTTTAATAGTTTGATGTCAAATCACCTGTCAGAATAACTGGCTGTTGCCTCTAGATTCCTGTCACGTGTGTGAAACATGGTACAGTAAATAAGAGTAGGCTTGTACTTTGTTAGACTGTATTATTACATATTACAGCAGTAACCTCAGGCAGTGCTTTAACTCTAGTCACAACAAAGCCCTATTCAGATTTATTGGCTTAAACAAAAGGGTAGCCACTTCCTCCTGTTCCCAAAAAACCCCCACAGTAGGGCAGAAGTGCAGAGAAAAGAAAGTTCAGAGTTGCCATAAACATACCAGAGGTGAAATCTTAATACCACTAAAATCCATGGCAGCTTTGCTACTGCATTTAGTGGGACCAAAACTTAACTTCGTATGCTTAGTTTTGAGTTGCTCAGTGAAACTAATAGAACAGATAGCGGTCATCACTCCTCCCATCCATATGGAAGCGCCTAAGTGGTGGCAGGCCAGTAAAAGGGAATATATTATTCAACTGGGATCAGAAGTGGGTAGAAGTCAAAGTATAAATTTCTCCAATAATCTGGCCCTTTCCCTTCCAAAAAAAGGGAATTGTTTTAACTGACAGAATACAGAGCAGCCTTTGAATTGGATGAAACTTACAGGGAACAGAAAATTGGACCCCTCCCCATCTATATTCCACACATTGCATCTAATGTAAAGGCTTACATTTCCAACTGCATATTTCCTGTAGATACATTCAGAACACCTATATTTGAACAAACTGTAAAATCTTGCCCTAATAAATTAGATCTCTCCCTTTTTTGAGAGAACACTGAAATTCCTACAGTGGCTATAACTTAGGATTCCTTACTGCAAAAAAAAATATTAACTACTATGGGTGGGATCTATCTGTCTTGATGAATCTGTCTAGCCAGATGGAAGTTAGGTGTCCATTCTCACCATCTGTACAGGCACTCTGTACTAAGAGAAGAAGTTCTGAGACTTCAATGAGGTAATTCCTCCAATCCTAAAATAGGCATCTGAGAGCAACGACACCTCTGCAGGGCAATTTAGCTCAAATGCTTTACACTATTTTCTATAAAGGGAGCATTAACTTTTACCCTCTAATTGACCAAAATTATATGAGAAATATCTTATCCTAAACCTTTACATTTAGGGCACAGATGATCCAGGGTCTTTTCCCTTAAACTTCTTTTAGAAAATATTTTCTAAGCAAATGTTGCTGTAGCTAATCTCATTAACTCTTGGATACAAGTAACTCATGGATCCATGTAAGGCCATGAAAATGAGTGCACTATTATCACATATAAGAAAAATTGTTCTAAGACTGTTAAGCTACACCTAGTTTCCTTTGCAACAGCAAGTTATAAATGTTCTGGCTGATAAACCCATGGCACAGTATAGCTTTTGCATCTTATGCTTTATCATGACACATGGATATTTCTAGTTCGTTGTATCTGCGTGAGTGTTCAGTGTGAAAGCCTCAGCAATGCTTGGGGGTGTTCTCAAAAATTCCTCAGTTATCTCACAGCACTCAGTTCAGAAAACAGGGTTAAGTGGAGAAGTCAGCAACAGGCTTTCCAATTTCATACGGTCATCCTAGCCAGTTAGTTTAGACTATTAGTCGTATGCCTTCAGCAGCTATTAAGCTTTTGGTTGATAATGTTTCAGTACTGCCCATTTAGTGCTTCCTTGCTGAACGCAAGTATTTTCACTGTCCCAAGGCAACAAATATTGTAGCCAGATCTCTTTAGAAAGTACATTGCTAATGGCAGGAAATTCAGTGAGTGCCACAGTCCTACAGTTAATAGCTTATTTATTTTGCAGCAGTCACCAGTTCTATACACGTACCTCAAAACTTCATCCCAACCTGCTGTTTCTAATCACTAATGTTAGTGGTATTGCTTTGCTGATACATTCAAAACTTAATTTCAATGTTCATCCAGTTTTATGCCACAGGAACTTGGACTTCCACAAAGTTCCAGACACAAATAATCACAATATATATCAGCTATACTAAATATTTCAAAGTTATAGTAAAAGACTGTAACCACGAGAGCCATCCATTCTGCCTGGTGCTACATTGTCTAACATGCCATGCCTACATTTTGAGCAAGGCGTGACTGTATCATATGAAGGTATACTTAAACGAGTAGACTGCAAGCAGCATAGCACTGAAGCTACAGAACTTGGCACAGACTGCAAAGCCTGCCTGAAAAGCAAATTCAGAAAGTTAATCTGTGCTGAATTCTTTGCTGCTGAACCTATACTGATAGCAGTATTTGACTGATGTTAATTAACTTAAGGTATTAACTTCTTATTAACTTTTAAGTATTTCTATGTAAGACAGAGTCATAATGTGACTGCTGTGTAAATATCTTTGTAGTAAGATATGGTACTTTCTTGTGGTTGCCAGAATTAAAGAAAGGTAATGTCAGGAAAGAACAGGGACACAGTGAAGCCAGGTGGTTTCCTTAATTTCCTGCTAAAAATGGCATCCACCTACTGATACAAACTGCCTGGCATGAATTACAGTGAATGGGTACCGAAACAGATAATATCTAAACTTCAGTCTCTACATATTTCAGAAGCAGCATCTGTGATTAAGACAGCCCAATATACCTTGCTTTCCTTTATCAGCAGTGTCAACGTCCTGTCAACTTCTTGCTAACTTCGCTTCCCAAACTCATCCTCCTATTTCCTCATCCTGAAAAACAACAATAATAGCAATGCAAAAGTTAGCAGAAGCAAGGGTGGCAACATTATTAATGATGGATATTTACCGTCTTATCAACTCACTTTAATGGCTGTGAAAGAGCATCAGTATGTAGAAGGGTTATTTTTCTAAAAGTTCCACTTACTAATCTTTTGTCTCTGCTGCCAGTTACGGCTCCCCTCACATTTCTGCACTGCTGATTGCATAAGTCACTTGGAAGATGACACAGAATCACAGAATGTTTGGGGTTTTAGGGCTATGAGGATGATGAGCGGACTGGAGCATCTCTCCTATGAGAGGCTGAGCGAGCTGGGCTTGTTCAGCCTGAAGAAGAGAAGGCTGAGAGGGGACCTAATAAATGTTTATAAATATCTCAATATCAGACGTCCCTTCCAACCCCTACCATTCTGTGATTCTGTGGAAGGGACCTCTGTGGGTCACCTAGTCCAACCCCCCCGACGAAGCACGGTCACCTACAATAGGTT
>Ga0065711_1001635_pt1 | contig 41365 bp, 14 predicted proteins | sample Hoacrofraction12_FD_59098 | JGI IMG/M metagenome (GOLD analysis project Ga0065711, IMG submission 59098) | Hoatzin crop microbial communities from Cojedes, Venezuela - Epithelial fraction 12 v2 (version 2) | ecosystem: Host-associated > Birds > Digestive system > Esophagus > Crop | place...
GTTGGAGGGGTGGGTGCTATATATTTATTTTGCTCTGAGGTGAATAGTCCCAGAGTTCTCTCATCCTGCTTTGTACCAGTTTTTAGAAAGAAATTCTACAACTTTTCCAGACTGCTTGGGCTTTCACTCTGTAGTTATGCCTTACTTCTTGCTTTTCAATTACTAAGAGTCTCTTTTGACACCTAACTCTCCACAAGTATCTCAGCATTATTGCCAAGGGAGTGAGGAATTTCTCCTTTCAATGTTACACAAAGAAACTAAGCTCTCAGTGACACATCTGCATATGGATTTTTAAAGAGAGAATTCTTATGGATGTGCTATACCAATTAGATTTGAATTATTATATATTCATTAGATTATTTATCTAGTGCATAATGTTGTGTCCATAAAAATATACTTCAAGATAGGCTGTTATATCATACATTTATGCTATAAAACATTGTTACAACTAGCAACTATGTTTTAAAATTATTTTTTCATTGCTGTTCCTTTATTGAGATGGTTCCTTTACACAAACATATAAATAGAAAATTCTTAATTATTTTGCAAAATAAAACATCATTTACTTGTAAAAATGTCTCTCTACTGTACTAACGTACCACTTATCTAAAATAATGTATCAGCAATAATATATCAATACATAGGTATCTAAAAATACTGTGAAATATAATTTTGAAAGTAAAGTGGATCATCTGGTTTTAGATTTTTAATAAACTTAAGTTTGTTTCCAGACATAAAAATTCAAACAGCTTTCTAAGTAGAAGTCTATGCAGAGATCAACAAGGTAATATAAGCTTTGTACAGGCACTAGCCATGTGATCATCACCAAAAAATTGGATGGAAGAGGACAAGACAGTGTGCAAATAGTGATGTGTAACTGTGCAGTACCTTTTTTCATGTCTTTGAGTCCAATCAAAGTGCTTCTTTCGTCTTTTTGTGTTTAAGCTGTTAAAGAACCAAATTAAACTTATGGAAAGCTATCATAAACCTTCATGATGAAACACGCTGCAGCTACAAAATGCTGTATGTTTCACAGGGCTTATAAAATTAGTGACATCTTTGGTAAAGTTAGTGACAGACACATCTCAAAACCCAAACCTCTGCAGGAAAACCAGAGGTGCCATGACAAAGGGCTGGCATAATGTCCTAGGTACTGTCTTTTATTGTATTTGATGTCTGTTCAGACATGTTTGACATGTCTGTTTTCACATCTCTTCTCCCCTAGTAGCAGCTGTGCTCTGATGAGATATAACACCTTCAATTTCCAGCCTTTTCTTTATTCTTCTTCTCACCAAAGTGAAAAATATTCTGGCAATGTAAAAGTAGCCCTCCCATCCACTTGAAGTAAGAGTCCAAATTTCACAGCTTTGATGGAAACTTCTGACAAAGTAATTAGCGCTAAAGTAAACAGTTTCAAGAATGTCTGTCTGCAGTAAGTATGCCCCTGATTGAGGCTTTTATTTACTTTACACTCATATCTACTTAACCTTCTTTAACCTACCCATGTATCAAGAAACTGTACAACTACACATAGTGACTAGCTTTTCATTTAATAGAAATTTTGAAGCTCAGGGAAAATTAAATTTATTCATTATGTCCTCATAAAGTTTATAACTCAGTGAATGATGACACAGGTTTAACTGATTAACCGATTTAAGAATCTGTTGTCACTTAGGAGTGTTAGTGCTTAAGCAAAATAGCTGGTCATGCTGTCAGAACTTCCCAAATTGCTTACTTGATCCAATTCAATTCAATCCTTCTGTACACAGCCCTGCTACGCTAACTTCTTTGTATACAGAAATTAAGAAGGACTTCCTAGCATTGTTTTTGATGCAGGAAAAAAGGCTGTTGTAAAGGGAAGAATCTAACAAAATTCAAAGAAGTCTTGAAAGTCTTGGGTATTTTTCTTCAAGCTGTATGATACTAGGAAAGTTTTGGTTGGCTGGTTGGCTGGTGTGAGAGACTGCCTGCTAAGGATTAAACACTGTCAAAATGCAAAATAAAACCAGTTTACTTCATTTTGCATGGAGCTTTTAAAGCCGTGGTTTAGGGAATGTGTTTTATTAGCTTATAACCACCTGTCACTTCAAACTATATAAACCATTTGCTAGAGAGAGCAATTAAACTGAAAATTCTCAGAGGATCATTGTAAGAAATGAATTATAAACAACAAGGGAAAGGAAGTTGATATAGACAAATACTATTTATAACATAAATCGAACTCACCTTCTTTACAATTCTTAACACCGAAATTCCCTCAGATATTACACTTGTGATTAGCTGCAGATATTATTTTGATTCTGAAATTATTTTACTCAGTACAGGAGTTCATTTATGGACATGTTTTTATGACTTGAAGAAAGTGGTTATATATTGCCAGCTGTTTTTCTTTTCCATTTCTGTTGGCCTTTTACTCTGAAACAAGACAGGTCAAGCAGGAAAATGATGAATAATTCAAAACACTGAAATCAGAAGACAGTGAAAAGGCTAGAAAGGTCTGTTTCAGACAATTCAGGGTATTAGCTGTTTCCTCTCATTCGGTTATTTGAAATTTTTCTCCCTGGAAAGAAGAAGGAGCTTATGTCCCTTTCCATTCTAGGGTGACAGTTACATAAGTGTGACTTGATGAAAAAAAATACTGTGAAAATGTTTACGCTGAAGATTTCCCATTGAGATTAGCAGACAAAGACAAAGAACATTTTGCATTAATAATGTGATGACATTTTCCCTAATATCTAACACAGCTGTTTTACATGGTTTGTTGTTATGAGTTTACAAAAATAATTTTATTCTTAGATGATTTTGTTAGTTTCTTTGTTGATATGCTTAGGCCTTACAGCAAACCAACCATTTCCAAGTAAATTTAAGAAAATTTCTTAATAATTTTAAGTAGAAGAATTCCTTAGCTTCCTGGAGTTTTGTACACTGTTTGATGAATAGACATGTGAAAAGAAGTAAACAGTTATCAATAGAACAGTCTTCTCAGGACCATCACGAATATGCATGTTTAAGGTAATCACTTAATGTTCGTTTGATGTTTAGTTCCTTACATTTAAAAATATGAGGCAGGCTTCACCTTACACTTAAATGTTCGCTCTCCTAATCTTCAGATTCAGAGTCAGATTTTGTTTGTTCCCTCCAACTGCAAAAATGTCTAATAAAACTGTCTTCTAGCACATTTCACTATTTTCAAGCTACATCATTTCGTTTAATACTTTGTTTCAGTGAATGTAGCGGTGATAGGTCACGCCATAGTTTAAATAAATTTCTACCCTTATTTAGTATTCCCAGGCTAGCCTTAGCTGTTAGGCATACATGTGGCACTTGTAAACAGAGGCAGAGCCACTCAGTGAATATCAATCGGTCTTACCGGGTTGGATTTCCTCTCTACTATCAGCAAGTTTAGTCCTTCAGGCATGACAAGCCACATCAAGGGTTTTACGTAGTGCTTAAGCTCCTTAGGTCATTTAGATGTTCTTTCCACTCCATTATCTTTTGACATGCACCTAGGGATAGTTTCTTTCCCTCACATCTCTATACTCAAGTGAATATGGTTCATATTCAGCTTCTCCCCATAGTGTCGTTAGAGGGATACTGGATTGCATGTTTGGTAGAGGCCTAACCCCTAACATGTCTCTAAAAATGTTGGAGATGACGGACATCTTTATGTCCCCTGTGGCAAGCAGGTCAACATTGTCTCGACAAAATATTCTGGACCTCTATAATTCTTCTTTAATACCACATTCTTTGCTACCTTAAAAGCTATGTCACCATTAGCTCAGTAAGACAAAGTGTATGAGAAAAGCAGACATCCCAGACTGAAAGAAGTTTAAAAAATGTCCATCTAAACGCTTGAGGATGAGGCAAAACAAGCAGAGATGAGAAATCATTACATTGCAGGACAGAACACAAAGGCTGTAAATGTCATAGAAATTGCAATTAAGAAACGAAGTTGAAAACATTACTTTATCCATGACTTCACCCATGATTCTTTCCATTTTTTTTTACTTAAATGGTGGGTTTTATCAAACTGCATTGTGTGCAAGTCAACAGTCATTTTTTATCAAACAGCATGCCTGAGCAAAAAGAAACAGTGATGTGTCAGTGAAACTCCAATCTGTCTTCCATGCTCCGTGCAGGTCTGTAAACCCTCCATGGCAAAAGACTCTGTTCACTGTGCTTCCATGGACAAGAAACTTGGAGAAGGGGTGTAAGAAGAAAAACTGTAAAACAATCATTTATGTGCTTTCAGCTTCCCAAAAAACAGAGTGTGTTTTGCGACCTGTAATAAAAAAAAAGAAAAAAAAGACAAAGTAGCTATGAAGGATCAATATGACTTGAGACAATATTTATCATTGTATTAAGCTTTTAACTTACTACTATCTAAGCACTATGTTGTGGTAACAAAACAGATGTTATAATCCTTGTTTAATCATTTGATATTAGACACCCATTAATCTAGATAACAATAACAATAATAATTAAAAAAATAAAGTGTTCAAGGTTCAATGATGATAAAGTTTTGTTTCTGACTGAATAAGAAAATAAGGTATTAGATTTAAAACTTCCAGCCATACCACTTTCCCTTCAAAGGAGAAGATAAACTAGAAAAAAATGTCAGCTGCATGACATTTTTATAGATTTATAACTTCAAAAGACCTCTTACAGAGTCAAGTGGATAGAATAATGGTAAGGTTTCTGAAGCTACATGATAATGGCACTTGATAGCGATATCCCACTTTGGTTGCATACTGGATGGTGGACAGCATGAAAAATATAGACAAATACCCTTCAATCTACATGTAGTCAGTATTAATAAGCTCTTTGAATAAGATGATTCAAAAAACTTGGGACTGAGCAATGACCAATAAGCCAGCAGCAGCAGTATCTCAGGATATTCTGTATGGAAAAGCAATGCAATTTGTGGAATTTGTGGAATTTGCCTGGAATGCAACTTTAACTATAATTTCAATAATTTCTGTGTTACGGTTACTCTGTGCATAGGAATTTAGGCAGTTATGTCTGACAGTAAAACCAGAAATTAAGCTCTTTAGGCTCTATCTGCTTTACATACAGGACGCTGTCAGAAATTTTTGCAAATAGAATTTTCTAATCTGAGTGCTGCTATAGTGTATACTTTGATTCCTCACTGTAACTGTACAGACAAAAAAAAAGAAAAAAGAAAAACCACCAGTATATCATTTTGCCATAGTTTTATGACTAAAAAAAAATATTTTTATATTCTAGTAACCAATTAAAATAATTTAAAGTGGGTTTATTTCATGATGATCAGTTCCTTAGAGTGCACATGTGTAGGTAGGTGTGTTTGTGTGTTTACATGCATATGTGTGTATATATATGCATAAGTTTGTGTGTGAATGTATTTGCAAAGAAGGAAAACTCCTTTTTCTAATATATAAGGTTTTCTTAATTATCTTTTGGAACAGCAGTGAAGGCATATGCCAGGATTTTTGAACTGTGCTGGATTAATTGTCACCAGTACTGGTGTACAGGAAACCCTGTTTCACACTGTGAGCAAAACAAAAAAAAAAAAAGACAACTGCTAACTCTGATCAGCTCTGTCGTATTTTCCAAAAGCCCATGAACCAGAACAGCAGGTTAAAAGGAAGTTGACCTGACACATCCAGGTAGACTGATAAACTGAGCTGAAAACATTTCATCTTGCAGCTGATGCTAGGTGAAGCATATATGACAAATTGTAATGGCTGCAGGGTAATAGATCGCCTATAAGGGCTCAGCATTCGCTCACTAACCTGCTCGTGCACTCTCTCCTGCTTTCTCCCATACGCAGCAAGTATCTTTCCCTTCACAAGTCTTAGGGCTGCAGGGGAAAATCATGACTTTGGCAAGTTATTCAGAACCCTCTGTAAAGCAAGAGTGCTATGCCTTTAGGTGTATGCTTTTTACAGCAGGATAGGCTGTGCACTCAGAGTCACAGCTGGTCTCCCATAAAATCTCACTTTGGGACAATGCCTGTCTGGCTGTCTTCTACCATTTCTACCATCACCAGATTTCACTAGTCAGCACAGAAGAAGATGCATTAGCTAGAAATGAGGGAGTCTTAATGAAAACTAGGTATTCCTAAAATATTCAGTTGCTTGATTAGCCTGTGCTACCAGAGCTCTACTCAGTTTGGGTTCCAGCTCAGGCTGAGCACCTTATACAATATAGCATATAAACAGGTCAGCTGGACTGCAATAGAAATAGCACACTCTCTTGCCTCTGGCTCGCTGTCTCTCAAACTGCCTGAATCGCAACCTAGATCCCTTTGGGTGCAAGCTGTTGAATCTGCCAGAGGAATGTCTGACATGGGGCAGCAGCCGCGGAAAAGAAGAACAACATATACATGCAACTCAGGAATACTGGACAGGGTTTGATTAGACCCCCTCAACTCTCTGTCATACGCGCTTGAAGTTTAATGCTAACCTCCAGCTCTTATTATACCAAAGAACACAACTTAAGCGCTGCAGTTTGCTGCATTTCCCTAGAACGGAAAGTATGGGTTTTCTACACCCAAACTTATAATTTAAGTCACATTTTATAGCAACTTAGTTAAACTGGGGTAACTTAATATGTAGACATGCCAAATAAACTTATCTGGCTTGTCCCACACAACCATTTTCATATGGTAGTATTTTAGAATAACAGATACATGTGAAATCAAGGCAAGCTAAGATTAAACTCAGTAACAGTAACCACACAACAAAAATTTCCTCTGTTTTTCTGAGTTAAGAAGTTAAAAATATGTAGGAATAAATATAGTTTCAAGAGGTTCACATGGGTTCCTCTAAATGAACAATCTACAACAACGTAAGTAATGTTTTCTGGTTTCCGTTCTTTTAACAACCTGGCTCCATGTTTGCATGAAAGTTGTCCATGGAAATGTTTCTCAGAAAAAATGGGTTACAAACTAAGCATTTTCTTTTATCTGTAAAAGTCATTCCCTAACACACAACCAAAATATCTGTGAGTATCTCATATAGATGTTCAAACACATTCCAGAAACACATTCTCCATTTTTCCTCCTCCTCACTTTCTAGATCTTGATTCTAAATGGCTATTGTGTGGATTATATTTTCTCTCTTATTTAATCTAAACAGGGACCCAAGAAACATATTATCTATCTACAAAACATCAAAGACTAAATTAACTTTCTTGTAAATTGTAAATGAGGCTTTTTGTGGAGCTGGTAAGTTGGATGCAGTGTTAGTCTCCATGAAACTAAATGACACGGCAGATATCCTTTGTTGACTTTCCCTAACTTGAAGCTTTTAATTTGACATGGAACATGCCTTGCCTCTCACTTCCACCTAGCCAGAAAATCCATCAAAATTAGTGGCATTACTCTGCTATAAAAGTGGCTTCAGTGAGACAAAATAATTTCCAGAATTTATAGTGAGCAAGATAAGAAAATTATTTTTCAAACAAAATAATTTTGTACCAACTGAAAATGAATGCACAAGTAACAACTGGAGATTCAGAAGAGAAGCAATACAATTTCAGGTTATCACTCGTTACTGCTGTCCTTGTTTATCACCTCATACAACCAAGTTGGAAAATGACCCACTTTTTCACTTTTGGTATTTTCACATTATTTGTTGCAAATTTCCACGTTATTTGTACCTGTAAAGAAAGCAAGCAGCAAACACCATCCAAGAGAGAGTCAGTGACAAAACTTTTTTTCAATATTTAAATATAATTCAGTTTGGAAAATGCTGAACTTAAACTCATAGTGAACCTTTAGCCTACGTAGTCAAATCTGGCATAAGTAGGACATAAAGTAGGACAAAATTACCTTGATATTTGAATAATTAAAGTGAGCCTAACTGAAATAAACCAAAAGAAATAGGTCAGGTTTTGGTAACCAGAAGATTAACAAGAAAATCAGCAATTGTTGGCTGTGGTTTAAGTTTAAGTTGATGCTGATTCACTAGGGCTGGCCCTAGAATAACTATTTTACTTTATGTTGGTCCTTAGTAGCATGTAGGGAGTTCATATCAACTTCCTCAGGTTCTGAAATGACAGCGAAGAGATGAAATGCTTCTCTTGGCTAACTGCTAACCACAGAGAGTTGTCATCACTAGCATATATATGTATCAATCTGACACAAAGTATTGCATTGTGTTCCAAGGTTTTCCATCCTTTGAATCTGAAAAAGAGAATCTCCACCCTTACTTCTACATTATGCTGTTCTCTGTGGTGTGTAAGGTATTGATACTCTTGTCAAACAATATACGGGATCTGAGAACAGAAAGGGAGAAGGAAACAGTAGGCTTGCAATATTCTGCACAGAGCGGTACTCCAGGCCCTGGAAAGACTTGCAGTACAACTTTTTCTAACACTAAGAATACTATTGCTGTGAAAAACTGTGTGAGGATGCTCTAACCAATTTCTATGTCAAATTATTATTGCTTGGTAGAAACACAAGGTGGTAGCTGAAATATTTTGTTGAAATACTTATGTGTTTTGTCTTCATACAGAATTTCTGATGTCCCTTCTTGGTGTTTCCTTCTTATTCTGTCTTCTTTATATATTTTCTTTCTTGTTCTAACTTATTTTTCTTCTTCTCAAGTCTTCTTGTCCATCATTTTTCACTGAATCAGTTTCTTCTGCCTATTAACCAATCATTACTTTCTTTGAATGGTGATGAAATGTAGTGTAATGTAATTTCTATACTTCTAGTTTACTGTGTGATATTGTGGTGACTTGACCTTGTCTGACTGCCTGGTGCTGTATTGGCTTTGTGTGGCAAGGTTTTGGTAGGGGGGTGCTACAGGAGTGGCTTCTGTGACAAGCTGCCAGAAGATTCCCCCCATGTCCGATAGACCCAGTGCCAGCCAGCTCCTAGATCGACCCGCCGCTGGCCAAGGCTGAGCCCATCAGCAGTGAAGGTAGTGCCTCTGGGATAACATATTTAAGAAGGGAAAAAAAAAATCTGGGCGATTTGCAGCAGGAGAGAGGAGTGAGAATATGTGAGAGAAACAACTCTGCAGACACCAAGGTCAGCAAAGAAGGAGAGGGAGGAGGTGCTCCAGGTGCCAGAGCAGAGATTCCCCTGCAGCCCCTGGAGAAGACCATGGTGAGGCAGGTTGTCCCTCTGTAGCCCATGGAGGTCCACGGTGGAGCAGATATCCACCTGCAGCCCACGGAGGACCCCATGCTGGAGCGGGTGGATGCCCAAAGGAGGCTGTGACCCTGTGTAGAGACCATGCTGGAGCAGGCTTCTGACAGGACTTGTGGCCCTGCTGCTCTTTGGCTCACATTTTTCTCACGCCTCTCTCTCATAGCTGCCATGCAGCATTTTTCACTCTTTCTTAAATATATTATTAAAGAGATGCCACCAGCCTTGCTAATTGGCTCAGCTTTGGCCAGTGATGGGTCTGTCTTTGAGCCAGCTGGAATGGACTCTGTCTAACATGGCCGCAGCTCCTGGTGTCTTCTCACAGAAACCACCTCTGCAGCCCCCCAGCTACCTAAACTTTGCCATGTAAACCCAATACAGCTATGTAAGGCATACAGATTTTAAAGGCTGTGGCTTGGCAGCAAGGACTAAGAATGCCTGTTTCCCTTATCCTGGCTGCTGAGCTATAGGTAAGGGGCAAGATGAGGGTAGAGAGAATGAAGGAAAGAAAAAATGCCAACAAGAAAACACAGCTGGGAGTTTTTTGCCCACAAGGTGGGCAAAGCATGTGGTGACGGGAGACAGAAGCAGAAAGCAATGAGGCTCAAGTGGGTCAGTATGAACTGGGACGTCTAAGCAGTACAAGGACATTCATGTACAGAGAGCCACCACAGCAAAGCATCGTGGATAGGAGACACTGCTAGGGCTCCAGGACCAGTGCTAAGGTTTGTGCAGGCCTGAAAAATGCTGGGAACTCTTGGCGTTTTAGACTAGATTGAGAGGAGAACCTGTCCTGTAAGGCTACAACAGAAAGAGAGCAGGGTCATCCAAAACCCTATCTGATCTTATTCAAGAGTGCTGAGCTGTTTGTCTTTAGAGTTACCCTACTTTATGCAACATTTCTGTACCCTAACAAACCTATCTTTAGATATTGGGAGGCTTTGGTGCTTTTGGTTCACTCACTTCTAGGAAAGTTGTGGGTTCCATTACGAAGATTAAGGTAGACTAAGGTCACAGAATTACATGCTGCAATGCTGAAAAAATAGTCTTCATTCTATATTAAATTCTTTATTAATGAAATTCCTGGGATGTATCTTACAGCAGGATAAAAATAGATTCCTTAAACTAAGAAACATAAACTTTGCTTGTAAACTGAGTTTCCCAATTTTCTGTTGCCAAACTACAAAAAAATCCCAGGTTAAATCATTACTTAGCATTAGCAGATGAAATGATTGAGTATATAGGGTATAATATAAACATTGCCAGGAGATTTTAAACAAATTTTTTAAAAATTCAACCCTTTGATAATGCCTACATTTCAAGTGGGGTAGAACTGTTATGTGTCAAATGTTGATTTCTTCCTCAAATTGTAAAGCAGTACTGAAGAGAAATGATGCTAAATACTTTTTCATTATTCTACCTACTGACCATCTCCTTGGCATGTTTCTTGCTCTGTTTTAGGAGTTTATGCATCTGAGTGTTCCAGCCAAGGCACCTAAGTTCTTTGAAATCTGCATCTGTCACAATGATTTTGAGTCTGTATACTCTGGCTGAGCAATGAGGTGCTCAGAATCATTCAAGTTGACTTAGGTCATGTCAACACTGTATTAACACATCTCACAGAGCATCCCAGAGAGCCTCAGTACAGCTTACAAGTGGATATCCTGAACTTCCGATAGCAAGACATGTTCCTGTACATAAAACTCTTCAAGAATAGCATAAGATTTGGATGTGATCTCAGAAAATATATCTAGATAACTGAGATTTATATGAGCAGGGGTTGAAGATCAAAGCTCATCAGCCTTAGTAAGAATAAGGCAGAAGAGGTAAAAGATTAATTATTACTAATAAAAAGGAAAAATCTGCTGCTGTTATACACACATTTTTTCTAGTAGCCAAATCATGGTATTCACCTTTTTACAAATAAGGAAAAAACAAGGCATAAATACTAAAAATCTCTGGAACTGATCTCAGCATGATGAGGATTTCCATAAACGAAAATAATACATTTGGAATAACGATACATATTCTGAAATTGAATGTAGATAAAAGTCAGAGACAGAACTAAAAATTCACTTAATGACGAGGCTTAGTTTACTGTGTTAAATGAGTAGGCTAAATACTGTACTTGTTTATTTCAATGAAATAGCAAATGATAATGACCCTATAAGAACTCCAAGGACTTTTCTGGTTTTGCAACAGTACAGACAGTAGTTTTTACTGAAGGGATGAGTTGGTCTCAAGGCACAGAACGGTTTTTGAGAAAGAAGCATAACTTTGTAAGGAAGACCATGCAATGAAATGAAACATTCCCTTCTTTTCTTCACTAAGAATTCTGTGCAGACGTTTGCAACAGAAATGCAATTGTATCAATGATGTCAACCGCATTAGAAAACAAAGTAGTTGTTAATTTTCTGGAACTGCCAGTCATTTTTGGAACCTTTGGCAACTAGAACTCCTAAGAGTTAGTCACATTGGTATCATGAGTAGGAAGAAGAATGATTAAAAATATCCTAAGTAGAAAAGAGGCAGACGAGCTGAAAACTCCGACCCCAGAGCCTAAACATTTTCACATTAAAGGCATCAGTAACAATTCCTTTGCCTTTAACAGTAGCCAAGTGAGGCTTGTATTTTCTGGCCCGTCAAAGGACTTGTTCATCCAAGAAAGTGCTAAAGAAGTGGCAAAAGTACTCATTTCTTACTGAAGTACTACTGGGAAGAAGTTTCAAGGACCAGGGCTGAAATGAACAGCCTTTACTGCAAAAGTTCTCCCAGTTGACTGGAGCCCTGCCTACCTCATTTTTTCAAGTAAATAATTTAGCAAGAATTTAAAGGGAAAATGTGGTTTATTACACAGAACTTCTAGAAAGAAATACTAAAACAGGAGCAAGAAATGTGCAGACAAGTTGTAGTGGGTATGGTGAAAGCAGGAGCAATCAGCACCCTGCTATCAGACAGTTATTTGAAATCAGGATTAACACTCTGCATATTGCAGTCACACCACACGCACATGACGTTTAATATGTACTGTTGGCAGTTAGATAACCTCACAAGTGGTGGTTGAAGAGCCCATCTATGTTTAGGCTTTCTCTCATAGTATGCATTTAAACCAAGATTCCTGCAATGCATGGTTACTCGGTCTCTCACTTTCTCTCAGGAAAACTGGATAGTCAGTGTTTTATAACATGACTGTTCTGTCAGATACACCTGATATACTTCCATTTCACCCCAAACTGAAGACTAAGAATCAACAATAATGTCTTCAGCATCAGTAGGCAGCTGATTCAATAGTCCTGAAACCCAACTAAACACATAATCCTCATTAAAGGAAAAAATCTATGGAGACATATAAAAATGGTGTTGAAGACATAGCTCTTCTCACATATGAAACATATGCTTCCTGTACAAAGGTCAGGTGGCTAAAGATGGAAATTTTTGTTTGTGTCATAGCATTTCCCGTGGCAACCATCCTAGAAAATGGCTTCTTATTCAGGTTGATACTATTTTTTTCTTAAACATAGGAAAAGCATATTCTGTAGCAGCTCTGCAGTCTAGTCACTGTTTAAAAAACCTTCATTTTTTGAAAAGTACGATCAGCAGACACCAGTAGCTCAACAATATTCTTCGTAAAATTTTAAAACCTTTTTTTTTTCCCTGTAGTTAATAGTGAGTGACCTATCCAGAAATGTTGATTATAAGTGTCTTTGATTGTGGCAAAAAATTAACCAGAAAGACAAATCTGCAGAATAGAATTATTCTTGTTTCACAGCCTAACATAATGAGAGTTGATTCATGTTGTATCATGTGGTCTTGTGGGATTTTTATTCTTTTTTTATTATTATTCATGGCCTTTGGTCTTTGATTTTTTTCAGATGTCTCTTTCATTCTGTCTGACCATGAAGGAGGAGATGGCAAAATACTAGGAGAAATGTCTCGTGTTATCACTAGGCCAAAAATGCTGGGAGGTATGTGTATGGATGTGTATGAGAAAAGTAAACTGGATAGAAAACAGTACCTAATCTTGTGCCCTAGCTAAAAACATTATTCATTGAATTATTAAAAAAGCCCCCACACCACAATCAAAAATATTGCTATAGTTTTAGACAGGGATAAAAAACCCAGTGAGCGTACTGCCAGTCTGACCACAGAGAACAGTGTTTGGATCTGGTCTCTAGACTATGCATAACTTAATTAACATTTGCTGTTCTTGTTTTAGAGTGGTTAAATCTCTGGGTTTTGTCCGTATTTCAGCCTGAGATTGCTACCAGTTTCCCGACAGTGAACTTAAAATGCATACATGTGTGTGTGTACACATATATATGTATACTTTCAGCTTTTATTTATCAGGGAACTCTTTAGTTGTCTTGTTTAGTGGTTAAATCAGGTCATTAACAGTTTTAGTAAAACCTTAATATGAGGTTAGAACTTTCTCCTGACCTGTATTTCTTCTTATCTTGCTACCATCATTTATTATTTGTTCTTACAGTAGGTTTAGGCACAAGAGTGTCAATTAGTGATCTAGTCACAGTAAAATATATCATGACTATGATTCCATGTATGTAAGGAATTTCTTTGATTTTTCCCTCCATGGGATTCCACTACACTTGTGAACAACTTTGCTGCTGTAGAATGACAAGCATTCCTGATGCAATTTGTCCAAAGCATCACTTTATATTATAAATAGTAATATACTTTGCTATACTGATCATACAATGATTTGTTCCTGTGAACAAAGCACTACTGTTCAAGAGTGACAGAACTAGTAGCTGCAATTTCCCTTAACTGGCCAAGAAAATCCCCTTATTTTCCTGAAAAAGTCTTTTCCATTACAATGTGGAGTAAATTACCAACCCCACCCAGGCAAATGGAAGTCAAGTCAGACTGTTCATATAAAATGGTATGGGTATGCAATATTAAAGGAACTAGGTACGCCATAGGCCAGGTTCTTGCACCTCAGTTAAATGCTTTCAATGAAAGAATAAATTTCAGTAACAGAATTCCCACTCTTTGCCATATACAATGAGTTCTAAATGATTTCTAAGGCTGTGGAAGAAACAAAAAAAGAGAAAAATACAAAAAAAAAAAGAAGAAAGAATCTCTTTTGACTGGAAGAGCAGCAAAAAACAGTGATAGAGGAGTAACGGGGTGGATTTAAAATTATTACTTGTATTAATCATAAATACTTAATTACTTCTTGTAAAAAAATTGTCTGCAGGGTGATAGAAAATGATATTATGAAAATAGTTTAGTCTCTGAACCCTACTGCTGTCAGAGTGCCTTCTTTCGGTGCATATGTAATGTGTATCTTCTAGTGGAATTGTGCAGAATGCATACTTGTGACAAGAAAAACAAGTTTCAATGAAATGCACATGCATGTGTATGAACATAAGAGATAATATAAATGTTTTTTGAAGGTTAAAAATTTGAAAGTTGAACAACACTGCAATTACGTTCAATTAAATAAAACTCCATGTTCCTATTTATTTATGCACTAGTCTATTTCCAGATAACAGGCCTTAGTCTGAAAAGTGATATAACATGTTCTCATCTTCCCTATGTACCCTATTAAGTGGGAACTTGTGTACGTATATGCTAAGCTGCAGCATATGTATTGGTAATTTTTTAAAATTGTAATTATAATTGCAATTGTAATTGCTTAGTAAGTTTAAATCATTGTGCAAATTTTGATAGACGTAGAAGAAAGAGATTCTTAAAAAATTATCTGAGTCTAAAAAACTTTAACAATCTGTTTATTTTCTTCCTCATTAGCTGTATGCTAGAAATAAATGACTCCAGCATTGGCCTGGAAAAGAACCATATGCTTAAAAACATGAAAAATATATCTTTCTATTTTATTTCCACTCTCAGATTAATTTCATGTTAAATGTTTTGAAATGCTAAAACAAATGGCCATTTGCAGATTTTCTGATCTGAAATACAGTACTTTCTACACTTCTTTGGGCAGAAGTATAGGAAGTGAGACGTGTAGGGCAGTAGTACAAGAGCAAAGAGAGGAAAAAAAGCAAGCTATAAACAACAGCCCCAGAGGGAAACATGAGCAAAAACTGCTGGACATTCTTGAAAGCTTTCCAAAAAAATGGTGCGAGTTTATTGTGTGGGTTTTTTCAAAATTCTGTTGTAATTGCAGTCACCTTTCTTATTTCCTGCACACTTAAAGAGAGACTTTATAAGCTGGATTATTGCTATTTCAGTTTGTGCTTGGTTTTTGAATGTACAGCATTTTAAGGTCTACAGAGGAGGCATTTCAAGTATGGAAAGACTACATGCTTTCTGTATGATATGTTAGAAATGCTCACATACAGTGGCAACGTTGGGATTACTAAATTAGTTGAGATTTTATTTTGTTTTAGATGACTGCAGCACTCATTCTTGTGTATAACATTAAAAAAAAGACAAATTAAGAGACTTCAAGGTTATTGGGCCATTCAGTAACATATAGGGAGGTGCAATGAATTACTTTTATGCCTTCTGCGTAAACATGCACTCCAGAGTCATTAACAAAGTGAGTGATAGGCTGAAGCTTGCCACAGTTGCTGTGTATCCAGCATCTTCATCTACAAAAAGAATTTGCCTCCCATGAGTTATTTCATTGTGGTTGAGTGCATCCGGATGTAAACTGAGTGCATTTTAATTAATGCATCTACATGATAGCAAGCAAATCTCTAAAGATGTGAATCAGAGATCCAATCTGAATAGGTGTCTGCTTTCAGACAGTGCTGAAATAATCAGTGTGCAAAAGATTAGCAGAAGCAAAAGGAAGTTACGAGAAGTAACAAAGAAGTTACATCCTTGACCTTCATCTAAATAGCTGAACTTGGTATGCCCATGGATGCATCCCTGGCTGGGTTACAAGCTGGCGCGAATCACAGTGACTCCATTGATTTCAAAGGCGTATTTGTTTGCATTATCTGTTAGCCTCATTCACATGATCCAAAATTGCAGAGTTAGTAAATCTGACACAAAATGTAGTATCAGAAATCAGAGGCTTAGCATGCTGCTATGGTCCCTCTAAAATCTGTGGCTGAACTCCCATTGAAATTAGTAAGTACAGAAATTAGTAAGTATAGGCTTTCATCCTCAGTCTTTAATTGAATCACTGTCATGAGAACTGCCAAGGCCAAACCTGCAGACGTTTCTATAGCATTACAATTTCAAACATATCATTAGACCTGCTTACACACAGACTCCCACATAAAAGTTTCAGGTGCCCAAACAGAGGTGTACTGAACAATTTCTCCTTTGTTAAAAAAAAAATAAATAAAAAAGTGCCTTTTTTTTTGGTAAGAAAACAAAACCCAGTATTTTCAGTTCTGCTTTCTTTCCTGTTCTCCTTGGTAAGTCTGGTTTTGCAGATGAGCCTTATCTTGCCACCATTTTCTTTTCTTGCTGTTTCTTTCAGTTTCTGAACCAGAGTGATTTAGATTCATACTAAAATAGCTTGCATCCTTTCCTATATCCAAATAAAACTAGACACACTAAAAACTAGATTTTAAGAAACTAACAATTAATTAATTCAGTATGAACTGGACTCACATTCATTCATCTTAATCTGATTCCCCATTTAATTAGGCTGAATTGTCTTGCTATTGGTCTGCCATATTGTCAAATTGGCATCGCACCATTTTAGTTGAGGTCTGTTATAAAACTCACTGGAGTTCACGCAGCTCTGAAAAGTTTGAATTGACCACTCTCAAAGTGTTGCATAAAGGTACCAATGTCAGCTAAGTAGTGTAAAATCACCATGAGTGAGATGTATCTGTTAACTTTAGACAACTACTGTATAGACTTTCATATCTCAGCTAGTTATCTAGATTCTCGTTGAGTCAGTAAAGAGAGAGACACTTTGAGGTCATGACTCATTTGACTTATTTCAGATGCCTGCCTTCGGAGCAGAACTGTGCCCTAGAATCCTTTCTTTCCCGCCACCAGCTACAAAGACAATCCATGCAAATAGCTCAAATAAAGGTGCATAGTAGGATTTAGATTTAGATTCCTTAGTAGGAATCTAAATGTGAACAGATGAAGATCACCTTCTGAGTATAAATTAAGGTGTGATTTTGCTGTCTGTCTTATTTTGAGCTGTGCTTTACAGTATTTATTGCAGACATTCCTTTCTAGGTAATGCTTAGTTTGACTGAAATTAGAAAAATTAGGCCAGGTGGATATATCCAACATTACCTCGAGCCAGACTCTGTTTAGGTGTACCTAAGTAATTTAGAGAACAGAGAACACGCATTTATGAAAATACAGATGGATAAAAGAAGCTGTTTTCTTTGCTTTCTGAGATACTTATTTAAACAAAACTTTCTCCTTTACATGTATATATAAATACTTGTAAAAAATTTTACGGTAGTGTCCACATAACTGTGATTGACATTCACCTTGAAACATATTATAGGCAATAAACAGAAGTGTGAAGTGTTTTAGAACAATTACTAAATTATACCTTCGTCTTATATCTTAACCCTGAAAAATGAAACAGGTAAAACCATCTCTAATACACAGTCAACTGAAAAAAAATAGTTGTTTGTAATCTTTCTTGTCCCTTCTCTCTTGTGATTCACATTGCAAAAATGCTGCTATCAGGCTTCCAAGTTAAAAAAAAAATCTTCACAGTTATTCCTACATCTTTTAACCTTTAATGTAAAGACAATAAAAGCAATTCAGAACCTGGAAATGCCGTGCTTTTTCTTACAGTACCCTAGCAGCTCAATTAAGAGTTTATCAGATCAGCTGCTTGCCTACTACTCTACTCAGGTTTATGATCATCTAAGTGGTCAGATCTTAATCAAACAGTGGTGATATTTAAGGGTTGAAATGAAACAGTACTCTTTTTTTTTTAATTTTTTGTTGTGTATTGCAGCTTTTGTTATCTGATTTAAATACCATTTGGAAAACTTTCATTTGTTGCTGAAAAGCTCATAAGTGAGATCAAGAAAGAAAGAATTCAGTCAATTGTCAGCATGATTATGGAACTGAGAGGCAATACTATGACACTAGGTTCACTGTGACCCTGGAGAGTAATAGAAAAGACAGACGAAAACATTAGCCTATGTTCCTCTGAAAAGGTAATTTTCTCCATGGGCAGGCTTATTTGTTGTATGTGGTAGAACTGTGAAAGCAGAAGAATGTCTCCTGAGGACTTAGGCCTTCCTATAGAAGAACCTCGCCATAGATCCATTGGAGACAATGCTGGATAGCTTGAATTTCATACAAATTTTATACTTAAGTCTGAAGCTCTGACGGATTTTGGGTCTCTTTTACTACATGCTCTACAGCTCAGCAAAATACACATAGCTTGGTTTTATTTTCATCTTTCAATGAAGACTTTGCAAATGTGCAAATGCCAATATTAATGCCGTTCATATTTCTATAAATGAGATTATATACAGGTTTGCATGAAACATTAAATGACAAGCTTTTTATCTATTCTTGACTTTTCAAATGTTTTGCTTTCAATTTTTGATGTCAGCAATGGTAAAGTGGTGGTGTATGCCCTCTGGAACTGCCAAGTAATAAGGTACAAGCTATATTTATTAATTATTTTTTGTTAATTTCTTCAGATCATGTGCAACACATTAAAGTGTACCAACAATCACTGCTTGGTAAAGGATGACACAAATTATGGGAGACTGTCTACAGAAAATAACAACAACAACAAAATCAGCGAATGATAGATCTAGCTGGATGAGTTTACCGGCCTCATTCCAGAAATATATGTGTACAATACTCTACTAATCATACCAGAAGAAAAAGCAAGAAGCATTCTCTTTGTAAATATTACATTGAGAAGGCAGATTTAGTTTTAATTTTGAATGACAAGTCAAGAACGTTGTTTAATGCAAAACCTTTCGAACAGAGAATATACAACAAGGCACCATTTATTATTCATCATGTGCTTTCTGTACTTCATTATATATATCTGCTATAAGGATTTTATGCCATTGTTTAGTCTAAAAAGGTGAGAAATATAAATGTACTTTCAGGGATGAACCCAACCTGTATTAAAGCAATGATATTCATGTGCTTATGGTGGCTTACATTTCTAAACTCACTCCTCCTCTATAACCATAGAACCTTCTGTTTTACTACACCAGAATGCTTAGAATATTTTGCACAGAATTTATGAAAGCACAGCTTGAAACCAGTAATTTAACACCAGTAAGCTACTGAAAGAGGAAGAAGTGGTTTTCCTCTTGTTTTCTGTGGATATTTTGCTTTGATTTTATGTTCAATGTTTGTGCAGCTCCTAACATGACGTGGACCTGATTTAAGACTAGTGCCATGGAATTCTGCAATAATAAAAATAAATTGTCATTGCATTGTCACTTTGTAGAGAAAAAATTATTTTTACTTTTCAGAAAAGTAGTAAATCTTACTACCTAGTAGTAAAAGAAAAAGAAGAATTTCATTCTCAGCATTGCTTCATGCACTCAGAATATCTCTGTCTCAGGTGTCAAGGCTTGTCATGCATACAAGATCACAGCAAGGACTTGCACAGGATAAATTCCACTTAAAAAAAAAAAAGCCATCTAGAGATAATTCTATTTATAGCATTTTGTACTGGAAATGCCAATTTTACTACAATTCCCAGAATTCTTCAGAGGCTACCATGTGTCTGTGTTTGTCCAATAAGCAGAAAATATTAAATTCTTGTGGACAAATGCTAAAATTACTGTTTTTAGATAAAAAAAAATGTTTATGGTGCCATGTACCATACTCCATTTGACAAATTCGGAAAGAAAAGCAAACTACTATGAATACACCAAATAAAATAAATGAAGACAGAACACAGTCAAAAATGTCCTCTATTCTACCTAAATCAGAGATTAATATGTGAAGAAGTGACTGTGATAAATGAATCATTTTTAATTCATCACTCTTTAGTTATATGTGTAGCCTGAAAAAGTGAATTAGCATTTTATGTGATCACTTGAAACATTTTTGCATCAATAAGGTAATAGAAAATGTAGTTCTGAAATGGAGTGCATTTTTGTGCACCTAATTTTATATTTGCTAGACAAACTATCGCATATCAATTTTCATATATGTGTCTCTGATAAAGACCTTTTTCCTTTTCTATGCAAGTCTCTTTTTTATATTCAGTTATTATTAGATCAATAGATAGAAGTGACTAAAAAGGTCAATTCAGTAGGATAACATTGTTTCTACAAACAGCGACTAAATATTCAAGCAAAAAATTTTAGTCTATGAAAGGCAGAAATGTGGATCTCCAGAGAGAGAACCTTATTTTCCATCAAAATCCACTCATTAATAAAATGGAGGGTGGAAGAGTATTATTATTATTGTTAACCCTTTTTGTCAAGAGAAGATGGTGCAATTTACTGAGGAATTTTGTTAGTGTGTTTTTTAAAGAAATCTTTCTTCAACAGGTCTTGCTCACTGTTTTCTTTTAACTAAACAGAATACTAGCAACAGAAAAAAGGATCTATTTTCCTCCAAAAAAATCTCAAAATCTGAAATTTTAATGACTTAACGACAAAATTTCTGAAGGAATGATAAAGAAATTGTGGTCATAAACACATTCTCTACCAGAATTCACTCTACTTAAGGGCAGTTTAGATTGAATATTTGGAAAAATTTCTTCACTGAAAGGGTTATCAAGCACTGGAACAGGCTGCCCAGGGAAGTGGTTGAGTCACCATCCCTGGGGGTATTTAAAAGGCAGTTGGATGCGGTGCTTCATGACATGGTTTAGTTGTGGACTTGGTAGTGTTAGGTTTATGGCTGGACTCAAAGGTCTTTTCCAACCTACATGATTCTACGATTCTATGATTCATCATAGTATGTTGACTAAAATTTCTGTAATGATGTAACCCACAAGCCTGATGTCAGAATGGATTTGGATGCAATATAAAATTGCTTATGCCATGAAGTTTTTTGTGCTGCACAGGAAGGACAGTGTAACAGGGACTGATAATTGACCTTCCGTGCTGGACTACTTTGTATGTTTATGACTTAAGACTTTTGAAGGCCAGTGTTTTGTTGCTGAAATTCTGGCCTTTCACATGTCTCATGGGGAAGCAGGGGAGCTTTACTGTGCCTTACCAAACAGGTATATTCGGCAGTCTGCAGCAACAAAGACGTTTACACTGTATTAATTCATCTAATATAGAATCACAAAATGAAATCAGCACTTAAACCACATGCTTTATTAATTAGCTGCTACGTTATTGTTTAATCAGGCACAAAGCCTTAGCCCATCAAGATACGTCCTGGCTCAGGGGGAGATGCAATGCTTTCAGAGACCAGAGTAAAGAAATCTGCTTGCAGCTTCCCTTTCTTTCTCTCTTTTCTTGTCCTTCCTTTGTATTCCTGTAAAATGTTAATGTGATAATTTCACCAGCACCATTTCCTAATCAGTAAAGAGTATCCTGAGACAAAGCAGAGTTTGTCTGGTCTAAACAGCTTGCATAGCCTGAACTCCGCAGTCACACTGGGACTTTGCAATGTTGGGTTTGTTGGTTTATTTTGGCTCTGAGTTGATCATCACTGAATTCTGCCTTCTTATATTTTACAGTGGTGGGTTTTTGAATAGGACTCACTGTGACCTCACTGGAATTTTATATCCTTTCAGATATAAAGAAAAACCTCTGGCTTAAATAGGTGAGCTGTGACTGGTAGAGGGATGCAGACAGAGTTTTAGATCCCTCAGGTCCTACAAAACAGAAGTTTTTTTTTTTTAACCCTCTTTCCTGTCAGACACCATGTCATGCTGTCTGTTTTGTTTCAGAAATAGATGGGACACTCTGGCCTTTCTGTATGAATGGGGAATATGAGAAGATGAAAAAGTGGCTGGATTAGATTTGGGCTGAGTAAATGTTGATCTTTCCTCACCTGCTCTTGACAAGTCTTCACCTCACTGAAACAATTTTATTAAATTTTAATCAAAAGCACTTAAAAGATTGTTTATTGTAGAATGTCTAACCCTGCTCTAAGCTTCTCTGCTAGGCTGGATTATAGATGTTAACAGCACCACACTGACATTGAGCTTAATGTTGTTCTATAGCCTAGATGTCGCACAAGTTGCCACAAAATCTAAAAGGGTCAAAAAATTCTGTGGCTACATAAGTGTGACAGAGTGGAGAGCCCAAGCCTTTACAACATGCTAAAGATTAACTTGTGTTGTAAAGGTTCCCTCTGCATTTGCTGTTCCTGATGCCAGTGCTCTGCGAGATTACAATTTTGTTACAGGAGGAGAGGGAAACTTGTGCTGAGACCCCAGTTTAAGAGTCTGTCAAGTATATATTTGGGGGAGTGTAAGCTTGCATCTTATCCATGAGATCTTTGATCACAAATAGATGGCCTTCCTCTTTTTTGGAATTCATACACGATCAAAGAGATCCTTTATTTAGAGATGCAAATGCTGCTGTCAAGCCCATAAAATACATACAAATGACAATTTTTTACAGACCTGCATTGTACTTCAAAAGAGTGCTTTTTATTTAAAAGGTCATGGCCATTTTGATATCAGATACTGTTATTTGGATGTGGAAGGTTCAGCAACCTTTTCTTCTTCGACTTCAACTTCATGTGACTGTGTATTAAAGCAAAGCTGAATCTATCAGAATGAGGAAATGAATTTTTTAACAGATGTTAAAAGGCTAATAAGTTCACAACTCTTAGCACTCCGTCAGAATACCAGATTTTTATACTATAATAAAAAATTACCAGATTTCTGAAAGTATGTGATCTTTTGAAAAGAAAAATCATAAGAAACTTGGATCAGATGTCTATTATTTGAAAAACTTTACAGTCCACTAAAGAGTGCTTTTGGCAGGGAAGTCGGAAATGAGTTGGAAAGCATTAATAAACTTTCAGGATACTTGAAAACACCAGCTTATGGTACTTGATCTTTAAGTGAACTCTAGATTACTTCCATTTTTTTGAAACCGTAAGTAGTGCTTAGAAAGAAAGATAGTTTATCTAAGTAAAAAAACAGAAGGAGGGGAAAGAAAATTTAGCTTGGACAAAGCTAGAAAAGACAGAAAAAGCAGTACTAGGAAATTATTATTTTTTGGCATTGAGTTTGATTAATACTTTAAGTGTTCCACAGAAAGAAACATAAAATTTCACTAGGATTCCACTTTAATTTCACTTACATGTTACTGAAGTCCATTTTACAATGAATTCATAACAAAATGTCATTAGTCTGGCACAGCACCACAAGAAAGTTATGTTGACTAGTCGATAACAAGAAAAAGAGGGTACATAAACTTTGGGGATCAAAGAATTTATTCCAGAACAGCAGTTTGTTCCACTGATTTGACAGGCACTGATTTGTTCAGGTATTAAGCCAGATATACTTTGCTCCTCCATAAAAATGTTAAGTGGTTCAAATTCAATAAAAGGCTATGCAGAGCCAGGAAACCCCATTGAAAATACTCGCTTCTGAAAAGCACTCTTTCTAAAAAAGGTAGCAAACTTTGGAGATCAGCCAGTGACTTTTAAAAATTGGGCTTTTCCAGAGTTCTTGCTTCTTTTTGCAAAAGGCCTGAAAGCTGTTTATTCATATACCTTTTTTTTTTTTTAAAAAAAAAAAGGACCCAAACAAACTCCCAGAAGTCTCTCTCCTTTTATTTGACATAAATTTGTCAGTACTCCACTGGTTTTCCTAAAAGCTTTTTCTGAGGTTTGGAAAGCATGTTTTATGTGAACTCATGCACCTTCATTGAAAGGTGTCTATGAGTGCAGCGAAGCCTTAATAATGATGCTTTTTATCCAGAATGTTAATTAGGTGTTGTGCTAGATGGGTATTAACAAGAAATAAAAGCAAAACAGTTTTAAAGAGTATGTCTATAAACTCCCTACCTTTCAACTTTCCTTTCTGTGATCTTTTTATCAGTTCTTCAGTCATTTGAGAATTTTATAGGATTGAAAATACTTGTGTTCATCATTAAAAACAAAATAAAAATTATTTTCTGAGAAAAATCTTTCTGACTGACTGTGTATGTCAATAATAAACAAGAATGAGATCAGGACAGCAGCTTTCTTTTGTTTTGCAAAGTATCCTTAACATAATGCAAATATGACCATTCTCAGTGACTATATCAAAGCAGCAGGCAAAGCAGATTTGAATAGATAAACTCTGTGCGGTAGAACTACGTAGGTATAAATCTTTAAAAGGCTAAAATAAACCACTTCTGTGTGTATACTGATGCAACAGATATCAGCCTGCCTTGATAATTAGATGCATATGATTACTTTCTGCACAGAGCAGAAGTTGCTTTAGGTGAGCTCAGAAACAACACTTCTAAAGGATTTGAAAAAGCTTTCAGAAAATACTGTATCAGAGCTCCTCCATTTTAAGTGACACGGGAATTCATTCTACTAGAAGGAACAATATACTGAACTAGTAATTTGCAATATTTGCAACACAGGAAGAGAAAGAAAAGCTGAGTGTAAAAGACTTCAGGAGACGAAGAAAAATGAAGAGACGGAGGTGGTCACCATTCCGTGACCACCTAGAGTCTAGTGCTTCTTGCTGTGAGGCTAAGGGGAGTCAGAGCAAATACTGAACATTTTTTTCTACTACTCTTCAAATTCATCCTCGTAAGAGGCTTACTGTCATCAGGGAGATATTTTGGTTAGCATGTTTCTTTCAAACTACAAGTTGCATACTAAGGCTTTGAAATTTTGATTTTGAACTGATACAGGGAAAAGAGAGAGAGTTTTAATCAAAACCCCAGATTGTTAAAACATCATATATCTGAAAACACAACTGTGGAGTGCAGAGCATGCAGTTTTGTGTTTGTCCTCTGTGACTATTTATACTGTTATTGGCAAACCACCATCACAAAATTTTCAAGAGCAGTAGTGTGGGATTATAAATATAATTGTAACTGCTTTATTTTTGCTAGAGCAGGTCCCTGCATGTTCAGTACCACTGAAGTCAGTGGAGGAGCAGACTGCTAACGGACAAGCTGACAGTGACACATATCATTAGATAAAATGGTGCAAAAATCTTTGGGACAGACAGGCAGGCAGACAGACAACAGAGAGGGAGAGAAAGACTGATTTGAGAGCCACTGTTATTGGAAAAAATACCAGTGGTTTAATGTGGTTAATAATTATACCTAACATCTCTGCTTGCCATCTTAGTAGCATTAGTGTAATTTTTTCTGAGCCACTTTGTGAAAACCTGACTTTCCAAGGCCACGAATTCCTCAAGCATCACTTAACAGAAGGTCAAAAATGTATGAATTTTTTAAAAAAGTCTCCATTTTTTCTTCAGAAAGATAACTGAGCCCAGAGGTGACCCTTACACACAATTGTAGTTATTCAGGTCTAAAAAGCCAGCAAATTCACGTGTAACTATATCTTCCAGCTTCAACAGCAGGGCAGACTGTCAGCTCCCTCATCAGTCAGCACTTGTTCAGGCTAGTAAATGAATACTGGTGCATATTAGCAATATCTATTTGCTACAGGATATGCACTGAAGAAAGTCACGAAAAGGAGTTTCAAGCAAGAGCCAAAGCCAATCAGTCGTTTTCTCCTGTCAGTGATAAGAAAAGCAACGTAAATGAGAGAGGTGCTTGTCCCAAAGGTGGTATCAGTAGCAAACTGTCACCAAATAAAAACAGTTAAAGTCCTAATGACTGTACTAATTCAATACAAATAAGCCAGGTTCTAGTTAGCTTAGCATATCCTTTTGCTAGGTCTTAGGCAGGAAAAATAGATGTATTAGTGTTCAGAGGACAAATGATATGCAGCTTGCTTTGGGTGAAAAAAGAAAAGCCTGAATGGTGGGACACTCAGCGCCATCTTATCTCCTTGGAGGTGGAGTCCTTGAAAAGCATGCTGTATCTCACTAAATTAGCAGAAATCTTCCTGCCTTTTTCTTCTCCATGTTGTGGAAGGCAGTCACAGCTACAGTCCTCCCCATGCTCAGTATATAATTAATTTTTCATTGGTTTGCCTTGAGGCAATGGAGACCTGTGCCATCACCCAGGGAGACTGGAGGAGGATGGCAAAGTAGAAAGGGTGCGATGCAGAGGAGCTCTGCTCAATATGCATACTCTTAGAGCAGGGAAACTAGCTGCTCATTGAAAACATGCCTTTCTATTGCCCAGCACCATAAGTTGAATGCCTCTGTAGGGAATTAAAAAACAACAGTAACAACCCACTACCTTGACCTGGTATGATTTTATAACAGACTTTTATGATGCAAAAAAAACACAGAAGGTCCAAGACAATGAAAAATTAGGTAAAAAGTCTTCAAATCAGGAGAGGATTTATAGAGAATGACTGACCAAGGCTCCACTGATGCTGTCCCATCTGACATGTATAATCCCAACCACATTATGTGCTGCTCTACATCTCTTCACATCTAGACTGAAGCTGTACCTGGCTCTGTAAATTGACTGTGCTTTTCCAGTAGCATATACAATACTTGATTCAACTTAATCAGATATGTGAAAAGGAAAGACGTGTATATAATTTCTTCCAAGCCTTTACGCATTCAGTCCTACCTTCTAATATTTTAAAAACATTTTACATACATAAAATATAAAAAGGGGTCTATTGATTTTATGAGCTTTATTTACATATTTGTGATCTAAATACTAAATCAGCCCACACTGTGGTGATGTAATTCTTTCCAGAATAGTCCATTGTAATGTCACATGGAAGATGCCAAAACAGCTATTTGTGAGCTAACAAGGTTATTAAAAATTAAAAATTAAAAATTATGGAGCTAGATTAGTGCAGCTGCTTGCCCATGTCAGTATATCTTGCATCTCTCTCGGGCAAGTCATCCAAGCAACAGCACTATGATACTGGAATCCAGAGCTCCTGCCAGGGGGGTGAGTCACATTGTCTTTTTGTTGGGCACATTCAGAGCTCTTTCCACAAGACTTACTCTTTAGCAGAAAATTAAAAATGAAAGTATTGTCTTTCTACATACAAATATCCATAACCATTACTTACAAAGTGTAGAAAATATACCACTCAGAAACTGAAACAATTTTAAGTATTTGAGTATTCCCCCCAGTTCCAAAATAATTATAGCTTTCTGTGATAAATTTTAGTTAGAAATCAGTGACTGTTCTTATGTTAAATCGTCTATCATAAAGATGTTACCTACACTGCTAATCTGTATCTGGAAACACGGTTTGATAAAATACATATGGGGGGAAGGGTTCTGTAGCTGACTTTAAAACAAAGGATAAAAACCCCTTTTCCATATACTCAAACTCCCCTTCTCCTAACACTTTTTCTTACACTGTTTTTGGAACATTAAAAAACACAAACACCAAAAATATTGCAGTGGTGCTTTCAGTAAAGTGGGTGCTCTACTGAACTTCCATTCCTCTTTATTTTTCCCTGTCAGCTTCTTGCACTGATGTCAGTAATTTACCTTAGATTTGACTTGCTTCTCACCTCACCTTTCTGAACCCTTACACAAAAGTTGTTCAGAAAGAGACTGTGGTATAATGATTTCATTCAGCTTAGAGTTTTGATATCCGCAGGTCCTTTGGATCCAGCTTCCAAAACTTCCACTCTTAAGACAGCTCAGAGAAAGGATGTTTTTACTTTACAGCCTGCTGCCACTGCCATCCTGAATATAGATGTTTCCTATTGTGTTTCCCCTTTCAGTCTTCAGCACTCAGATGGCTCATAAACTATGGGCCTTTTTGTCTCCTCCAGGCTTTTCCTTCACAGAGAACTTTGTAACTGACTTGTTGCCCTTCTGTGAGATGCTGGCTACCTGAGTATGGTAAGTAGCCCCGAAGAGGGGACGAAGGTTATCGTGTAACTGTATTTCTCAGAACCTAGATCGCCTGGAGACCGAAATAAGCATCATCACAAGTATGATGTGTGACTGGTATTACGCCTCCACATTTTTCTGTGGTATCACTCTTCATTCAAGATAAGCTATAACATATCCGGGACACTCCAAGTATAGTCTAGAGGAATCACATCAGAAAACAAGGCTTCTAAGGAGACCTTTTTCCCTCCTTGCTTTCTTTCTGCCAGACCGAAAGAAGCAGGTGGTCAGCCATTTACCACACTGTCAAACCAGCACTGCTCTCTGGTGAGGTCATGGAAGATAACAATATCCTTTCAAGAGATGGTAAATTCTTCAAAGTGTTAGACATTTACCAATCACTTCATAGAGTAGGCAATTCCCCTTTTAGGGGTTCGTGAGGAAGTGAAACGAAAGACCAGACACTGTGATCAATTAGTCTTATCATTTGCATATTACAGCCAACTACCTTGAATGAATTTTTTAAGACTGTTAGAAAATCATCCCCTTGAATCTACCACAAAACTACTCAGTTACTCCAGTAGTAACAGTTCCTATCTAATTTCAAGTCTGATTCTATCTTCTTTTATTACCAAGAAACAGATCTTATTTCTTCTGTGCTGGAATGAAGATCAATCTACTATTGTGTTTTCACATCTCATGTGGTTGAGTCCAGGCTTAGCTCAGGTCATCTCTCCAATTTTCTTTTCCATAAGCTAAATAGACTGCTTGAGTCTTTCAGTAGGAAGAATATTTTCCAGTCTTTAAATTCTTTTCATGGCATGACTCAGCCCTCTCTGAAGGCTTACCAGTTTATCAATATCCTTCTTCTGTTGTGCGTGCAAGCAGTAGGTACAGGGTTGCAGTAGTCAAACTGCCAAAATGAAATACTGACGTAAACTCACCTGTTCACAATTATTTCACATTTACTGTTTACACATCAAAGAATTGCATGGACTTGTTTTAGCCACTATATCATGTAAATAATCAGCCTGATATTATCCACCATGATACCTAATACCTAATTTCTTTTTTGAGATGTTACTCCAGGAACAAATCTTGCTCCTAATACAACCTGAACTCTTTCTTCCTAGGTATTTGAGTTTGTGTTTCACCATACCAGAAAATATAGTACAGACAGTGGTGGTCAAGTAATCAGCAAACCACAGCACTCTGCTAAGTAAGCTATCCTCTTCATTATCACCAAACCCTCAGTTCTTGTGTTTGCAGTCAATATCAACCATAACACTTCCTTTTCTATGTATATAACGTAACTACTAAATAGGATAGGACAAGCACTAATCTGTGTAGTACACCTCCGAAGACACATGCAGTTAGTGATGAATGCTGACCAACAGTTTCTCAATGGTAAAGCCCTGCATTACCAGATAAGTGCAAAGACCACATACACGTAACACAGATTCTATTACCTTTACAAATTTTTTAAAAACATACTACTAAGATGTTATGAACAACTCTGAAAAAAGGGTAGTGTGTCCCTGAAAGAAAATCATGCAGAAGAATCCACCAAACCCAACAACAATAGCAAATTGGTTCATGAGTTGGGTGGCACTGTTAATAACGCATACAATGTTCTTGACAAATATATGCCTAGGTATGTACTGGGGGCTATGAAGGCCAGGGCAGGATATTATGAGTAGATGCACCTTCTGCAGTGGGGCATGGAAGAAGTGTGTTCAATCACCTGTGAACCAACCAAGGATAGATCACACACATTCACTCATCAATGTCCAGATCAGCACTGTATGTTGATTTTTACAAACAAGTTTATAAACGTCTTACAAAAATACCAGTTAATTTTACAAACGTATTTGTGTCCTTTTTTCTCAATTAATTTTCTACTAATAAAATTGATCTAATTAATGTTCATTGCTCTCATTTCTTTCTTTCTTTTTAAAACTTATTCATTTTGGGGGGGGTTATCATGTTTTTATAGCTGCTTTCACTTACCCTATAAGCTAGCTTGCTGTTTGCTTTGAGTTTCGACCAGGTTAAATTTTTGCTGATAGCATTTTAGACATCTGGTTAAAAATTATTAAATAGTTTGCAATAATCATTTAGACTTTCCCAGTTGAGTTCTATCTCCCAGTTGATTTGTCTCATAATTGTTTTCATGTTTGTTAAACTGACCCTTTAAAGCTCCAAGTCTATATCTCATCAGTATGCCTTTTATTCTGTTTGCATACAGTAGTGAGATCAAGTTGCAATCATTTGCACCTAAGAAACTACTAATTTTTAGTTCTGTTATCAGGTCCTCTTTATCTGTCAAGAGGAGGTACAAGACAGAATTCCTTAGTGTAGAATGAAACACTTTCTATGTTAAGAAATTGACACTGATAATTTTTAGAAATCCCTTGGACATTTCAGCACTGGCAGCCTGAGAAACTCCAGCATATGTTGGGCAGATTGAACTCCTCCCCAGCCCCATTCCCTTTCCCTGATAAAACAGTTTTTATTCCTACACGTCACAGCTAGGTGCTTCAGGGCAATCTATAGCATGGAGGAGAAAGAATGTATGAGGAAAATAATAAAGTAGATAGGTAGATTAATTATCCTTATAAATATTGAACCAGAAAAGTGGGTGCTGGAGATCATGATCCGCTCTGGTCCTAGATTTTTTGCTGGGGTGATCTTCCTCTGCTTGCTACTGAATGTTCATGGAAGCAGAGCACCCCAGTTTCGACAGATGTAGCACACACAGTTTGTGTTTTTTGCCTCTGAAAGGTGGAAGGAACAACTGACAGTGTACCAACACAGGAGCTGTTCCGAACTATCAAAGAACCTGTCTCTAAAGAACACATAAATAACACATTTGTTTTGAATGTATATATATGATACCTTGTTATATAGCCGCTTTGATTCATGATTCACAATTATTTACCTTAAGACGATATCATTTAAACAGGAGCTGGATGTCTCCTTCCCAACAGTGAAATTATCAGTAATGAGGAGAATATGGAGTTTAACTGAATTTTGTAAACTTGGGCGTGAGACCTCATTCCAAACATGTCTTTTTTTATTCAAAACAGCCTTCCCTTTCAGTCTCTTTGTTGACTGTATCATTGCTTTTACCTTTCTTTTTGATATCACAGTACCTTCAAAACTGATTTTCTGAGTATACTAACAAATTAGAGTTCTGGGGGTTTTGGTGAGGTCTTTTTGTTTGTTTGTTCATTTGTTTTGTTCAGATGGCTAAAGAATTATAAAAATAATATAGGAAATAATAGCCTGAAATAAATAGAATAAACATATTAAACACCTAAGGAATTTAAGTAGTCTGGGCCTGACAAACTACATCTGTGGCTATTTAAATATGTATAGATGAAGTAGTAGTAAACACCTTCATGAGATCCTGCAAATTTGTAAAGGATTCAAGTGATGAAGTACTGAAAGACTGGAAAACTGAAAATAATACTTGGAATTGAAGAAGTAGATGATGAAAATTAAGAAGCCACAACTCCTTAACTTCTGTTCATGGAAATGGGATTCATGTGATATCTGCCAGCCTGAAAGCACCTAGGAAAAGGAATCATTTTACATGGAGCTGTCAGGACCAAATTCAGCCAAACCATCTTCATCTCTTTCTGCAAAAGCAGAACAGACCTCTCAGTCAGAAGAGACAATGGACATCTCGTATTTGGGCTTCACTGAGGTGCTTACATTGTGTCTCATGGTCTCATAAACAGCTTTGAAAAATGTAGTAATAGTATAGCTTCAACCTTACTAGGATAAGTAGGTTGATGGCTGGAAAACGAACTAAGCAGTGTTATTCATCATTCACTGTCAGAGTAAATGGTAGCAGACCTATTCAGTGGCTTATCCTGAGCCTACTAGTACTGAATCCTTTCTCTAACAATGCTCTTGATGGAATAGACATCATCTGCTGATAATACCAAACTCAGCAGGACTAGGATATATGTTGGTAGGTAAACGAAAAATAGCATATATTTCAGTAGGAACAATGCTGTATACCTCTGAAAAAAAAACCCAGCACCTGACTTCTGGGAGACGGCACACATCTGCACTGCATGCAGTGACAGAAACAGTCCTTCCCTACCTTTGCTTGCTACTTTTTTTGTGGCTTGCACTCATGTTATCACATTGACCTGTGCACAGGAGTAACAATGAATTTGTTTCTTCATATTGCCTCCTAATTTGTTCCTACTTCTATTTGTGTCTTTAGGACTTATTTTGGTGATTTGTATTCATCTCTAGAAGCAGGAGGGATTTTTATCACAATTCTATGTCCATTCCCTCGGGATCACTAAAATAAAATAAATAAAAATCACAAATCCAAAACTACATTGGTCAAGTTTGCATAAAAATCTTTGTTTTGAAGTAAGCCACTTTCTTTCAAATGTTTGATGAGCATTGCTGCAAGATTATGTCTATTTGGAGGCACACATTAAATATACCAAATATATATTATGAGAGTAATATAGCTGTAGGCAGTTTATCAAATTCATTCATGATAATTAAAAACAGAGAAACTGGGGAACAGGATTTTTCCTAATGATGACAATCATCATTTGGGATTTATGAATGAATTGCAAGAGTAAAATGATGAAAATTATAGATGTATTTGGTAAATTAAACAGTTCTACAATAATGTCTACATAATTTTTACAATATCAGGAAACCTGTGCCCTGTTGACATATTCCAAGAAAAAATAATATTCATTTCCCTTTCTTTTTATTAAATTTTTAGTTCTTGAACTGTGGACACATATCATTTTACTGTTTATTAAAGGTCACATGAAATTGTGTGTGAAACTAAATGCATTGTACTGGCTTTAAATTTGCAATTAGAATGGTATGTTTAAATTGAAAAATAATATCTGAAGCATAAGATTAAATGGAGAAATGATAAATGGTGAAAATTTGCTTAGAAAATTATTAAATTAGTATCAAATCATACACTTGTAGGTTATTGCAAAACACTGTAAATAAAGTAATTGGTAAGGGCTGAATAAGTCCTCCATGATCTATATAAATTTGGCATACAGGGAAGGAAATTTCTAAGAAATTAGAAAAATACAAAGCATGCAGAAATTTAAAAACTCCATAGAAAGACAAGGTTGTACAACTTTTTCTTCAAGTAAAAGTGCGAAAAGTTATTTAAAAAAAAATAAAAAAATAATAAATTTGCATTACTACTGTATTACCACTCCATCACTGTGTAGAAAGACCCATTAAAGTACTGTAGTTCTGAAAATATCATCTAGGATAGAGAAAATCCTCAAAGACTTCAGCTGCAGAAGTATTGCACTAGTAGCTCTTTCCGAGACCTAAGACATAACTGCACAGGATGCTTACAATGTTATATCTGAGAGAGATGTCCTGACCTCCAGGTCCTTTTTTTGAGGAACTTCATGACAACTCTGACAGCAGACCTGTGTTCCATTCAAATGCAGGAAGTCTCACGAGGAAGGTTTATTGGAAGCAGACCTGACTACAAAATCAGCAAATAATGCTACCGTTCAACATTTTTACTTCAGTGGGTCCAAAACAGTCCAGCCTTTTCCACTCTTGATGGCATTTGGAGTAACATGCACCACTGCGGAAGGAATGGCATAAAACTTACAAATAAAACTGGTATCAGAACTTTGTAGTATTATCAGTCTCCCACAGTAGCATTTCATGGTAATTATATTCTGTATTTGCAGTAGCCTAACCTCTACTTCACCACTGATTTTATTAGCCTTATGATTCAAATGAAAAGAAAAAAAAGCGAGATTTTTGTATGAGGTTGACAATGAAATTCCTGTGAAAAAGAGCAAGCTGGATCATGCTTGGTATACTGTTGCCACTTGCCTCAAATCCCTCAGATTTCAGTGTTACCACTTTGTTTCTTCTCTAAACTGTGAGATCAGCGAACAGCAGTGTGCATTTTCTAAAGAACTCTTTCAAGAAGTTTTTAGATTGCCCGTGTCTTCTCTTACACCTATCCCTTGTATGCTTGATTCCAAATATTTTTCTTGACCTTTTGGCCTGCAGCTTCTTGGCACAAACTCTGCAGAGAAAACCTAGAGCTCTGGCTCCTGTTAACCATAGACATGATGTAATCCTGCCTACATTACTACACTATATTTTTCAGTATATGCATGTATGTACATATTCTTCTTAACTAGTCATCTGGGGGAGGATGTGAGACCATTTTGTAAGAGTGGATCAGAATGGAATTTAAGGGTCGTTTTTATAAGCGAATGGATGACTGCTGTTAACCCTATGTGAGGAACCAGTCCCCAGACATTTGTCTGAATTTCAAATCCTTGGGGTACAGTTCTAAATATCGATGTATATGCATATTTATAATATTTAAAAGGCTAAAACAACAAAATAAAATGAAAGCTAAGATGGTACAGAAGTGCTTAGTGATCGCAAGCACTTCTGGGCTTCCAAATCCATCCATCAAATCCATGAGCACTACAAATCTACAGGGGTCAGAATGTTTGGATATTATTAACGTAATCATTCATTCCAGAAAATAGTCTTGGCTGTTATAAAATCAAGCTACAGGATTAGAGTTTCAGAAGTCTTTTTATTTTGTGGATTTCAAAGAGAAATTCCAAAGTTTTGAATTACTTTCATTTTAATGTTCCAAGCAAGCGATAAGCCATAGTAACGAGTTTTTATAGCTATGGTCTTTATTGCACTCCTGTTACTCACATAGTTGCAGTACATGAAGAAGTTAATTGGTTTGATCTTACGTCTCAAGTGGCAGAACGCAAGGTTGAGTAGCCGTTGTGCAATACAGTCAATATGGCCCTTTTCTACTTCTAATCCCAGTGATGCATGTGCTGAGAGCATTCATTTGTATAAGCAGTCCAGGCATTTGTCTAATGTCTGGACAAGCAATGCTGCAAGAATCTAAGCAGTGTGCGTGTGATATAGCTTATAGATATTCATTGGTTGCCAAGACATTGACATTGTCTCTCTACATGTAGTCAATACTCACCCGGACAGCAATAACATAATTTCATTAAACACATGCACATATATTCTGGGTTTTGTGTATCCACTTGGATTTTTATTAGTGATAGAAATACAGCAGTTCCTTTTTCATTCTTCAGTATCTACTTTGCAGTTAAAGGGTCTATCAGGAAGACAACATTCCCTTTATTTAAATTTCCTCACAGACGTATTTTCTTTATGATAATTTTCAAGAAGGTCTTAGTGAGGATAGTACATTTTACAAAAGTACATTTTACAAAAGGTATTTAAACATGAGCCTAGCAGAAATTATACACTTTATTCAAGCAAATTAAAAGAAGAAAGCAGAAATTCACAGTCCTAATTTCAGTGTACTTTTGAGTAGGAAGCTCAGCAGTAAACAAGTTGTTTCAGCAGAGCTGGCCTAAATTGAGAAAGCTCCATATGCTAATTTTAGAGGTGCTCAAAGTAACCAGACCTAATTTCAACAAGTCTGTCATTAGCCCTGATTTGTTTCTCTTGGTTTCAACTGCTGCTATTAATTTCTCAGCCTGTCTACTTTCATATAAAACAAGTCTTGCCATAAAAGAATGTATTTTCACCCCCCTTTTTCTCAACATACATGTGGTTGTGGCTGTAAGGAAATTTTTTTTTTTCTTAAATCTTCTGAATTCTGTTCTAGTATTCATTCAGGGAAATGCCAGCTTCTCTTCTGGAAGCACGTGACAGTCACAGAGTCAAAGCGCATCATTTTTAGTATAAACACCTTGGTTCCATACTTCTTAACCAACAGCATTTTAAAAGAAAATGAACTGTTAACAGAGAAATTTATACAGCAATGCTGTCTCTATGTCCTTTCTTATAAGACTGAAATAAACCTTTGACATTTTTTTCGGATCCACTCCACTTTCCCTTATCCCCTCAGCTTTCCCTCATTTGTTCATATTCCCCACATACATATGGACATATGCATAAATTATTAATCTGCTGTGTATTTTCTCTCTCAGTAAGGGTCACGGAGTTGGAATTCTTTTTTTCTGCTTAACCTATATTTCTGTCACTATGTTCTACCAACTCCAACCGTAATTTGTCTATATATTGAATAGATAACATGCAAGGTTATTCCTGAGATTCCAGAGAAGGATAAAAACCTTATGCAAAAAAAGCCTCAAAAATGCCAGGAAGTAACACATCTCTAGAAGCTTGTGTGGAATGGACTGTGTTTTGAGAGCACAATTCAGGCTTAATGAGAAGTTATACTGCTGCTGCTCTTTTGAGCTTTTAATCTTACTGCATTGTTTCATGAAATCATCTGTGAATACATTGCTGTGCTGTACTTCTATTTAATCATCTACAGACCATTTTTTCATATTTACTTTAAATACCATAACATTCATCTTAACCTATCAACAGAAAAAAAGAGCTATACAGGAAGGTGAGAAATTCAGAACCCATATGCTTAATAAAGGAAATATGGAAATACAAACATACAAGGTAAGATTGTTAAATGTGTTCACCTGTTGTCTGAAAAAACCAACTCATCCAATGGAAAAAGTATTGCAAAAGATATATTGCTCAAAGAAATCTCCATTTACAAAATTTAAATAAATAATCAGCATAACACATCCACTTTACAACCTCTTCCATCTGCGCCATCAATATATAAACTCAAGGTTAAACTCCTTTGTAGAACCTGTGTTCACTAAAAGATAAGCACTTCTTAGTTTCAAAAGTAAATCCATGTGTGCATTTTAACATATATGGAGAAGAAACAAGTTTCAAGCAACTGCAGTTATAAGTATCATATAAAACTATATAAACAACAGTTGATGTAAATTGTATAATATTTGACATGTAAACTTTTGAAAAAGAGGAATTTTGAAAGACAAAATCTAACAACAAATTCATGAAATTAAATAATCCTGTCTTTAAAATATGTCATTTATTGACCTCGAAGTCTTCACATCATCTTGTCACAGTCCATTTCCATAAAACATTCTTAAGAAAAAAATTAGTCGTATTAAAGAAATAACTTCTGTATCTGTAGCTTCCATAAGGAATCAATGCTTAGCTCTCATAATACTTTAAAAAAATTTTTTTAATTCTTTTTTAATCAAGGATTTCACGGCTCCGAGAAAGAGAAAGGTAAGGGATTAAAATTTGGTGGATCCCACGTGTCTAATTTGTAAGGTTTAAACTGATACATAAAACATTCAAAAAAACTTTTGTGGATAGCTTGACCTTCACTATATTGATTTCTATCATAACCTTCTAAAACTTTTAAAGTATGACCTTTTCTTCTTCCAAGATAGAAATATTTTTAAAACTGTCAATGTTAGACTTTGCCAAATAACATTAGACATTGCAAAATAAGGGGCTCATCGTTCATAAAAGTGGTACTGCAGAAATGTATGAGGATAATGTTAACAACTTCATGTTATGTAAAGCATATGCTGGGAATGTGGAAGAAACATACATTCCTTGTTGTTAGTTCCTGAAACACAGAAACAGCATGGCTACATACAAGTTCACATAATGATTTTCTGTCTTCTGCCCTGTAGGAGTAAGTATCTTCTGTGAGATTCAGAAAAAAGGTTAGAACCATTCTTGAACGTTACTTGATGGTCTAATCAAAGTGTAAACCTGTTCCTTTCACAGACTAAATTTTCTTTGACTTTCCTATCTCCCCACACTTCTGTGAGCTTACAAACAACACAGGCATTCACAAATAAGGTTGTTTGTCTTCCATGAAGATTCCAAGTGATTGAATTGTTACATATGAAGATGCACTTTCGTGACTTAAACCTAGAACTTCCAAATATCCAATGCCTTCTCACATAGATGTTACCTCAACTTCATGATCTCTACTTGTAGATGATTTTTTAAAATTCAGAGCAATAAATTAATCTTTGTAGCTATAAATCCCAGGGTATCTGTGGCCTAGAACTACAGGTTCAGCCCTTAGGCTTCCTAAGAGAAACTACTTTTTCTAAGGCTTCCTAGTGCATTGTGATTTCTCTGTGCTTCAGACTTCTGTTACTGCTTGCTCCTGCTTCAGACTTCTCAAAGACTACATTGGGTAGTCCTCCCATCATGGAAGGACTCAGAGAAGTTGTGAGATGTTAGAAAAGTAGTTCCAGTTCCTCCACGAGAAAGAACAAATACTTAGATGTGTATTTATGATTAACAACTAGACTCTTCTCACTTTTCCTCCTTTGTCATTGATTAAGAAGAACATGTGAATACAGGGGATATAAAAGTTCTTGTCAAAGAGGTTGGATATGACACTCCTAAAACAAAAAATAGCTCTTTCCTTCCTACAATTCTTTCTGCCTGTGATGGAATGGGCCAAGACGAAGTGTGAAGCAATCTTGAAATAGGGAAGTGAGCAAGCATAACTGCATCTGTCATTTCATGGGAGGAAAGTATATAAATGTACAAAAGAGGTCTTTGCTTCAAGAGACCTTCACACTTGGGATTGAGGAAGGTAATACTCAGACCAGCTGCTAGGAAGCCTGTGTTACACGGCCTTAGTATTTCTCACTGTCTATGCAAATAGTTGTAAAATTACAATTGTATTCAGGATTTAATCTCTACAAAAAACAGAGGACTATGAAATAGATCTTACACAGACAACCCGAATGTTTACACGGATGCTCTGAATATTCAGATACAGGCCCATAGCCTTTGATTTCTATCTCAGATAAGTGCTTCCAAGATGGTGTGAAATTTCTTGGACAGAGAGGGGGCATGTCTGCATCTGAGTAGAGAGAGTAACAGGAATAAAAAAGAATACATCTTTCTTTCACATTAAAAAATAATACAGGTTTTAAACTCTGAGGTTCAGGCTGACAAAATACTAGAAGGAGCAGTTTGCCTTAGAATGAGAGGCAATATTCCAAAGCTACTCCAAAAGGCCTATCAATAGAATGGAGAAAGTATCCTTCAAAAAAAAATCCATTGGTTGGACCTAATAAAGCATTTCTTATGTACTTTGATCTTTAAGAACAGATGAAAGTGATAGAAGGAAACACCCACCTTGTAATTCTGACTGTAGGTGCTAAGGAACTGGACGGTAATTTTCCTTGAGGACTGAAGGACCAGACATTTTCTTTCTCTTTTCTGTGAGGAACAGCTTGAAAAAGCTTCTTTGTCCATTACTTTCTCTTACATATGATACTCATTCCAGAAGAGGTAAAAAAGCAGTGCATATAAAAGAGTAACAGAGCTGAAGTGAGAACACAAAAATTAAATGGGAGACTAACTCGAAGAACAGGCTTCTTGATGACATATGTGTCTTGTAAGAGTCGTAATGGCCACAGTGGGGATTAAAGTCAGTGTTGTTAAATCAGACCACATACTGCAAAACTCTAGCTCCAATATCTTCAGCACTAAACAAGACCAAGAGGTATTAAACAGCATGAGATACCAAACTGTATTGAACCTGTAAGGAACAGCAGGTTGCAGGAAGTGAGTTTGGTAAAGGAATCAGTGCATCTCCACATGCATGGCTGGAAGGCAAAATACAGTTGCTCTACTTCTGTAAACAATTAATTTCACAGAGATGGTTTAGTATTATGAATCACGGAATTCTCTCACCACTCATTCATTACTCTAACCAGTGTGTATTAAAACTCAGTTTCCACAAAACAGAACTTTGCCTAGATTTGCAAAGTCAAAACAACATTTCATTCCCAAGATTGGAATAATTTGATTTGTAGTGACAAAGATTTTATGTCACTTTAGACTTATAAGTGAAACCAGCTGAATTAAATGAAATAAATTTGCAAGCAGAGCAACCCGAAGTAATTGCTTCAGTGTAGCTCGGCATGGCCACAGTAGTTCTCCTATGTATTGAGTCTTATCAGATCCAAGGGGATGGACCCCTGTACCAAGACCTTTCAAAGTCAAAGGGGCTCTGGAGTCCACCCAAGCTGCTGATTTCTGGCCTAAAAGCCAAATCTTACACATATCAAAAATGAGCTTAATGAGAGAAAAGGTATCCCCATGGTTCTTAACAGACAAAGGAGATGATATTCACATTAGGAAATTGGTAGCAATGGCTGATGAGAACAAATCAGAGGAGCAGATAGATAAACAGCACTTACAAATCTCAATAAATTATGGAGGAGGCAAAGAAGTTTTGGGACAACTTGGGTTAGGCATTCAAGCTCTAGCTGGCTATAAATAAGAGTAAACTACAGTTATGATCAATATGGTTTCTCTAAGAAATTTAAAATGGCAGTTTGACAGTCTGTTTATCAAAAAAACAAAGGCATTGATTACCACTGTCACAGAAATAATTTATCTTATCCTCCTTCTGCTATTACAGTATTGCTTACATTTAGTAATACGTTGAAATTTAGGTTTAGTTTAGATATTTAAAGGACAAATCACATACTGAGGTTTAACTATTATCAAACATTGCACAAATGAGATGCCATATATACAAATCTCTTTTAGCCATTTCATGCAACTCTGAAAAATATATGCCCTATGACTGAAAAAACAAAAATTTGGAAAATCAGGTTTCTAAAACATATTTAGTTACATCAGTTGGAAACATCAAAAATAGTTTTTAAAAGACTTGCTGAAAAACCACTGATGTAAAGATTTGAGTCTGCCTAACTGGTAGGTCTAGACTCATTAAATGTCAAAATACTAACTGTCTCTTATTTTCAGAACACAGAAATGTATATTTTTCATGTCACAGATGCCAGAGGTGAAAAGCAATTCAATTCCAAGCTGGCATGATATTAAAAAGAACTGCTGCAGAAATTTCAGGAACAACAAACCCACTGCAGGCCTAAGGGAAAGCCTGCAGAGAAGTGTCCTTACTAAAATTTAAAAAGAGAGGCTTTGAACTACAACATGGAAACAAATACGAACATTTTCTGTGAGCTCAAAAAAAAAGAAAAGAAGGAGAATAGATTATTCCTAAACGGAAATAAGGTCCTGGCACCTCAGCAATAAAAAGTTCACAGGACCAAGTATGTTTAGTCTCTTCCCTTCATGTTTAGCTTCAGTTTTGCCTAAGAAAATGTTATCCTTCCAGATCAATAAATCTTAGTAATGGCCTCTGTAGAAGTCAATTTCTACTTTATTCTATACAGTAGGGAACACGGTATGAGAGACTTAAAGATTTATAAAGCATATTGCGGGGTTGGAAAGAACCGCGGGTTAAGTGCAGATCTTGCCTCTTGAAACTTCAAAAGGCAGTGAAAGAGAATGAGGGAAAATCAGGGCCAAAAGGAGACGCTGATCGAAAAGAGTGATTTAGGGTCTTCCTTCTTCAAATGAAGGTCAAAAGTCGTTTTCCTAGTTCATTAGGAAAAGAGCCCTGAAGTGGGCTTTTCTTTCTTTCTTTCTTTCTTTCTTTCTTTCTTTCTTTCTTTCTTTCTTTCTTTCTTTCTTTCTTTCTTTCTTTCTTTCTTTCTTTCTTTCTTTCTTTCTTTCTTTCTTTCTTTCTTTCTTTCTTT
>Ga0065711_1004333_pt1 | contig 41364 bp, 18 predicted proteins | sample Hoacrofraction12_FD_59098 | JGI IMG/M metagenome (GOLD analysis project Ga0065711, IMG submission 59098) | Hoatzin crop microbial communities from Cojedes, Venezuela - Epithelial fraction 12 v2 (version 2) | ecosystem: Host-associated > Birds > Digestive system > Esophagus > Crop | place...
CCCCTCACCATCCTTGTAGCCCTCCGCTGGACTCTCTCCAGTAGCTCTTCATCTTTCTTGAACTGGGGAGCCCAGAACTGGACACAGTACTCCAGATGAGGCCTCACCAGGGCAGAGTAGAGGGGGAGGACAACCTCTCTTGACCTGCTGGCCACATTCTTCTTAATGCACCCCAGGATGCCATTGGCCTTCTTGGCAATCAGGGCACACTGCTGGCTCATGGTCAACTTGTCATCCACCAGCACTCCCAGGTCCCTCTCTGCAGAGCGGCTCTCCAGCAGGTCAACTCCAAGCCTGTACTGCTGCATGGGGTTGTTCCTCCCCAGGTGCAGGACCCTGCACTTCTCCTTGTGGAACTTCATCAGGTTCCTCTCTGCCCAACTCTCCAGCATGTCCAGGTCTTGCTGAATGGCAACACAGCCATCCAGTGTATAAGACACTTCTCCCAGTTTTGTGTCATCAGCAAGGTCACTGAGGGTACACTCTGTCCCTTCATCCAGGTCACTGATGAAAAAGTTGAACAAGATGAGTACTGACCCCTGGGAACACCACTAGTTACAGGCCTCCTACTAGACTCAGCGCCACTGACTACAACCCTCTGGGCTTTGTCATTCAGTCAGTTGTCAATCTGCCTCACTGTCCACACATCTAGCCCACACTCCCTGAGCTTCCTTATCAGGATGTTATAGGACATAGTGTAAAAAGCCTGGCTGAAGTCTAGGTAGACAACATCCACGGCTCTCCCCTCATCTACCCAGCCAGTCATACCATTGAAGAAGGCTATCAGACTGGTCAAGCATGATTTCCTCTTGGTGACTCCATGCTGACTACTCCTGATAACCTTCTTTTCCTCCACTTGCTTAGAGAGGCATCCAGAATGAGCTGTTCCATCTGTTCCATCACCTTTCCAGGGATGAAAGTGAAGCTGACCAGGCTGTACTTCTCTGAGTCCTCCTTCTTGCCCCTTTTGAAGACTGCAGTGACACTGTCTTTCCTTTAGTCGTCCAGCACTTCTCCTGTCCTCCAGGACCTCTCAAAGATGATGGAGAGTGGCTCAGCAATGACATCTGCCAGTTCCCTCTGCACTTGTGGGTGCATCCCATTGGGGCCTATAGATTTGTGGGTGTCCATGATGATCTCTAATCTGACCCTCCTCGACCAAGGGAAGGTCTTCCTTTCTCCAGGCTTTCTCTCTTACCTCCAGGGACTAGGATTCCTGAGGGACAGCCTTAGCAGTAAAAACTAAAGGAAAAGAGGCATTCAGTAACTCCACCTTCTCTGTGTCCTCTGTCACCAGGGCACCCACCTCATTCAGCAGTGGGCCCACATTATCCGTTTGCTACCGATGTACTTGAAGAAGCCCTTCTTGTTGTCTTTGACATCCCTTGCCAGATTTAATTTCAGGTGGACCTGAGCCTTCCTTGTTGATTCCCTGCGTGCTCTGACAACATTCCTGTATTCCTCCCAAGTGGCCTGTCCCTCTTTCCACTTTCCATAGACCTTCTTCTTCCTGATGAGTTTTGCTGGAGGCTCCTTGCTCATCCATGTAGGTCTCCTGCCTCCTTTGTTTGATTTCCTGATCCTGAGCATAGAGGAAATGATGCTTTAATAGCATCCAGCTCTGTTGGACCCCCTACCTTCCAGAGCCCTAATCCATAGGATTCCTCCAAGCAGGTCCTGGAAGAGGCCAAAGTTAGCTGTCCTGAAGTCCAAGGTTGTGATCTTACTTATTGCCCTTCTTCCTCCACCCAGGATCCTGAACTCCACCATCTCATGGTCACTGTAGCCAAGGCTGCCCCCAACCTTTCCATCCTCACCCAGTCTTTCTTTATTTGTCAGCACAAGGTCCAGCAGCACACCTCTCCTCGTTGGCTTCTCCACCGCCTGTGCCAAAAAGTTATCATCAACGCTCTGTAGGAACCTCCTGGACTGTGTGTGCCTAGCTGTATGGTCTTTCCGACAGATATCAGGGTGATCTAAGTCTTCTATGAGAACCAGGGCCTGTGATCACAAGGGTACTTTCAGCTGCCTGTAGAAGGCCTCATCAACTTCCTCTTCCTGGTCAGGTGGTCTGTAGTAAACACCGACAACAGTGTCACCCATATGAGCCTGTCCCTTAATTCTTACCCGTAAGGTCTCAACTCATTCTTCATCCACCCCTAGGCAGAGCTCGACACATTCCAGTTGCTCCCTCACATAAAGAGCAACTCCACCACCTCACCTTGCTGGCCTGTCTTTCCTTCAAAGTATGTAGCCATCCATGACAGCATTCCAGTCATGTGAGGTGCTCTACCATGTCTCTGTAATTGCAGTGAGATCATGGCTCTGTGACCGCACATAGAATTCTACTTCTTTCTGTTTATTCCCCATACTGCGTTCATTGGTGTAAAGGCATTTCAGAGAGGTAACTGAGCATGCAGGTTTCTCTGGAGGGGTGTAAGAGCATCTGCCATAGATATACCCACCCTTAAGGTGGTTGGCCTTCTCGTTCTCAACTAAGGAACATTTGCCACTGCTCTGGTTGGTCTGGCTTATTCCCCAGTTGGATGCAATTCCCACAAAACTATACAAATGCCACAAATTACAAATTGTAGTGGTCTTGAGCACTCTGTTCCTTTGGTTTATGTTAGGGGCCTAGCCTAAAGACTTATGTTTCTTTAGGTACTGAACTTGATAGCAGTTGCTCAAGTTCTTTCTCTCTGAGACACAGACTATTTATTCTGAGCATTGCTACAACATCACTTAAGCTTGCCACGTTTTGGATGTGATGGATTCTTGGTGCTATGGTTACTCTACAATGATTAGTGCCTCACTGCTGGAAGCTTTTGTCACCTGCAGAGAAAGGATAGATTAATGCAGGAAGTGTAGTGTAGGATAACTCAATGTAGGCAGCTCTGGGTATGACTGACAACACCTGATGCCAAGAGCTAGGAAATTTTGAAACCCTTTCTCCACTAGTGATTCCTGATAACCAAGTAAATTCAAGCAATAAGCAGTTGCCTTCTAGGAAATCAGAGTTCTGGGACAATCGTACACTGAGAACAAGTGTTTCATAAGTCCATGGTACATGTAGATTCTTTGTCACTTCAGTTCTTTATTTTTTCCTGCCTTCTGCTGTTTCTGTGCTTCCTGCTATCTTTGATTACTTCATCTTTGCTGAAAATTGATAAAGAATAAAAGCAGAGTGAGAAACAAGTCTTGCTGGCATGAAAAGACTTTGACATAAGAATAAGCTAATTGCCGTTTCTTCTTCAGCATTTGAACAACAGCCAAACTCATGCTGGGAGGGGGAGTTGAGAAGCCTCTAGCTCTCCTGTTGGCAATGTCAGGTGCAGCATGTTCTCCTAGCCCAAGCCACAGAGGACGATTTCTGCAGAATGCCACCTTCTGCTCCCAGCAAGCGAGATGGCACCAACCCAGCTCCTGAACTCACAGTGCAGCCAAGCCAAAATGTTGAGCTTGCACATGCCACAGGTCAGCTGAGGAGTAACAGTGACTCTTATGGCCAATAAAGAATTTCTAAGGGTGTTTATGGGACACGGTGTGCAGTGGGGGTGTTGTTACCCTGTTCACCTAACTTTCTACGGGTTTTCTATAGTTTCTTTTAATCAGAAAACAGTAAACATACTGTTGCATGCAGGAGAGTGTGTGAGTGAGGTGTGTGAAATATCTGTGTCTGTTGCTTTGTGACCTTCCTGCTCTTTTTATTTATTTTCCTTCTACTCATTTGGGGGAATTGCACCAGTGTAAGTGAGGCTGAAGACAGACTTAGATCCAGTTGAAGGGTTGTGTCTGTCTTCAGCTCTGCCTGTGAAAAAGTTCTGCTAAAGTACAAATATGCATGTGTCTGCGAAAGTGTGCATAAGTAATCAGGGAGTAGTTTACATATCACATCAAAAATTTTGATTTATGAAAGAGAATGCTTTGTCTCTGAGTTAATAAGATCTATTAAGTGTTCAGTGGTGTATTAGTCATAGTGAAGATATATTAGTGATCAAATTATCTCAGTTACAGATTTTAGTTCACCCTGAAACTTCAGTAAGTGCTGTACAAGAGTCTGTGCACACAATACACAATTGTGTGAGCAAGTAAGTGCATTATGGGCAAGCCCCTGGCAACTACAGGATACTGTAAAACAAGCATTTGCAAGTTCACATGCTAGCTGTTTTTCATGTGCAGTTTTTTTGCAAAGACAATGTTGATGAGAAGCACTTGCTGTTTGCTTCTACTGTACCACATTTTGTAATGATAAATGTGTTTTGAACAAAACGATATTGGGTCCATAAAGAGAAATTACTCATGTATAAATGGTAGTGGAAGCCCTGCCAAGGGAATAATGAGACTCTAGGAGTGTACTCATTGGTATTCAAACAAGGGAAAACGCTGAAGGCAATGGTGTTTGGTGTTGGCTTAATTTTCCTCTCTGGTCGAAACCTCGAATATTGGTGTAGTCTTTGTAGCTTGCAGAGAATGTGCACAGATTAATTCCATAGGAGTTCTGTATATTGCTTCAGGGCAATATATTTCTTGAGTAAATTCAATTCCTGTAGTATAAGACTCATCACTTGTTGTATTTTAATTTGGTATATTCATCCCAGCAAATGAATTGCTGAGATGATCAATAAGGAAACTCTTTATATGGTTAATAATGTTGAGGGTGATCTGTGGACAGACAAACTGCTCTCATTAGCACGTTCCTCCATGCTAGAAGGAAAAATACATACAAGTAAGGATGGAAGTCTCATCTTTATATTAGTGCTATTTTCATGGAGTCCAGTTTTTTGTGTCCATCTTCTCTGCCTTGTCAACTTTTCACATCAAGCTGTGGGCTGGTGGATTTTTTAGCTCATTTTGTGTGCTACAAAGAAAAGTCTGTTGTTCAGCTGCTATGTGGGAGAGGGGGAAGAAAGTTCTGGCTGTTCTTATATATGTCCAGTGATATATACGGCATTCTGCAGACTAACAGGATGACAAAACTGATGACTAACAGGTATCAAAACTTTTACAGAATGAATTGCTTATTTTCTAGGGACCTCATTATTCTAAGCAAATCTTTGTCTCCATGCACAAGGAGATGTTGACTAGCTGGGGTTGGGTTTTGCGGGGTGGGGGATTGATTTGTGTGGGGTTTGTTTAGGAGGGAAGAAGTGTTTTGCTCTTTCGGGTAGAGGAGCTTAGCACAGCAGGACCTGCCTCGTCTCAGTATTTTCCAGAGGGGTTATATTTTAGATGTATTACGGGGTTTTTTTCTTTCCTTTTTTTTTTTTTTTCTTCTTCTTCACTTAGTCACCTAAGAACTTGTAAAGATTGCTAAGCATCTTCATTTTATAACTTCCAAGCTTCGGGATAGAATACTAAGCTTTTTCTCAAACTTTCAAAACCAAGAAAACTATATTATACTGGTATTTTGTTTTTAAGTAAGCATTTTATAGCCATATAAAACAAGCACCTAGTTTGGTGTTTGGGGTTTTTTGGTTTTGGTTTTTTGTTTGTTTGTGGTTTGTTTGATTTGTTTGGTTTGTTTGGGTTTTTAAAATTTTCTCCTTTTGCTTGAGGAGGACAGCTAAAGCATGAAAGCTCTTCCAAATGCCCCAAACTGGTTTTGATCTCTTGATTAACTTCCTGACAAATGACATTCTAGTCTGGATTGAAGCTCTGAAAAAAAAACCCCTGTCAAATATAATGGCAAGGCTCAATTGTGCCTTGTGCTAGCTGCCATGGAAACTCTCCTATGATAACATGTCAGATGGCAGAGAAGCAAGGTGGAAAATATAGCTTGACATAGCCAGAATACAATCCCAGGCTCAGGTGGTGAGTGCTCAGAAGAGCCAAATGTTTCATTATAAGATTAAGTGGTTGGTTTCAGATTAGCAAATCAAGTAGTAGGTGTGACAACTGAAGCCATGAAATCTCCTTAGTGTCCTGCCTATGGCTGTGGAGTTGCTACTTTGTGTTTGAGAACCATTTCATGTTGATATGTGGGTAGTGTATAATACTGTTCCTTCAATGGGAAGCAAGTCACACCTGTTAATCCAACTATTTCTCAAGAGTTTGTCTGGTTTTCCTTGAAAACAGATTTCCAACAAGTGGTTTATGGAGAACTGGTGTGCTTGTGAACATTTAACAGTGGATCATGGAAAACGGTGTTTTATTCTATAATGATTATCATACGGTTTCCCCTTGTATTATATAACATTAAAATTATACTGTTGTGATTTTTAGCTGTTTCCATCATATTAAGGATCACATCATTAAGCTTTAGCCAATGTTCACTGAAAGCAGTTTTTAAAAAAGTCTTAGAGAGCACACTGGTAGGCTTTGATCTGAACTCTGTGATTGCATCTAATTTCTGGTGATATAATGACAAACCCTTCCTGTTAGCTAGTGAAATTATTAATTCAGGAAATGGTTCCTAATGAGACACTAGTCATACAGCACAGGAAACATCACAACCCATCAAAGTGCATCACAACTGCTACCGAGCAGCTGAAAGCCTCATCTGTCATATTACTTGGACTTTGCTTTGACTCATTTAAAATTTGCACCAGCACTGGGTTTAGTACTTTCACTACAGTAGTGTTTAAAATATTTCTTGTTTAATTTCAAAAATCTTATACTAGAACAACTTTTCAAATGCTTTTAAAGATTAATAATACACTAAAATGGATTAGGAGAAAAATAGTGCATTGGTAAGGTGAGGACAAATAAAAATGTGCTCATTTTGCCTTATTCTTACAAAAAGGAAACAGCTTCTACTTGTATGAGGTTGTGTGTGTGTCCCCCTTCTCTTTAATACAGTTTTTTAATGTCCTCTGTCTTGTAAAAACAAACCTAACAGATTAAAAATTAAACTAATTTACAGGAACATACCCTATGTCTTCCTTCTCAGTTTATTTATTGAAGTAACAAGGGCACAATTCAAATTGTGTGTTTCTATATTTCTGCTCTTTTGATTATTGTTTTTTTAACCTTTGCAAATCATATGTCAATGTGAACAAAAGATTTTGTCTTGCCAACTTTGTGCTATTCATTTCTTAACATAAAGGTACTGTATTGAAGCTAGAATACATTTTCAAAATACCGGAAAACTATCATTCAAACTATAAGACTTGGCCAAAAATGACTAAGAAACAGCACTTGTTTAACACATAGTTATTCAAATCACATGAGCAGTTGTAAATGATGAGATAAAATACTCCCTCCATGCATTAGCCAAATTGCTCATTCTTTCCCCTAATAAACCAAAAATCTCTAACCCTATAAACAGATCACCAAGCCTCAAGCCATCAACATGCCACCTTTACTTGCATCTCATTTTCCACTGGTGCTACTTTTGTTTTGTTTTAATGAAACTGCAGTTGGCTGGCAGTGTAAAATAACAGGTGCAGGTCTATCATTATTATAATAATTCTTTCTTATAATTATTTTTTCCTTGCAGAGTTGCTGGCAGGTTATTTAGGTTGCAAAACTAGTACTTCTGCCAGAATATCGCAAAGCACACAATGCTACCAAATGCTTTCCTTTGAAGCACTTGAATATAAAATCATAGAATCACAGAATCATAGAATCACAGGTTGGAAAAGACCTCTAAGATCATCCAGTCCAGCCATCCACCCAACAAAACCATGCCTATTAAATCATATCCCAAAGTGCCACAACTACACATTTTTTTGGTGTTTTGTTTCTTTTTTGTAGGGTAAGGTTTGTGGGTTTGTTGTTTTGGGGGGTTTTTTTGTTTTGTTTTTTTTAATATGTGGGGTTGTGGCACAGTTCTTGCTTTGGACGTATGCAGCATAGCACTTGGTCACCTTAGTGGACTGAAGAGGAGAATAGATCTCTCGTGTTTGTGTAGTTGAAGGCTTAGGTTTTCTTACATTATAGAATTTTCCTCTTGAAAGTCAGCCAGAAGCATCCTCTAGTATTTCTATGTCTTTCTCATAGAATCAAAAAATCATACCTGTACGCTTAAGAATTTACACTTATAAATTAAAAGGAATTCCCCATGGCTGCATTATCTCCTCTTCAGATGTACTGTTCTGTTTCAGAAACACTAGCCTAAACCAATTTGTATCAAACGGGGTTTTATGACATAAAAGAAACATTTAAAAAGTGGTATAAATCAGAGGTAAACTTAGTTTTGCATGAACCCTATCTGCCTGCATGTGTTCTTATTATAATGACTTGGGGGGAAGGGGGAGAGAAGATACACTTCCACAGTAGGAGCTACTCAGCTCACTAATGCAGTCTGAATTGTGTATCAACACATTAATGGTAAGGTCACGAAGTTAATGATGTTTAAAACTGTATTGTAAAATTTGCCTCAGCAACCCCATAAAAAGTGGCAACTAATGAAGCACCTTTGATTTGTGGTAACACTAACCTTGTTTCTTCGGCACCAAAGCGCTATGATGTTCATAATTGTAGCTGGAGCGGTGCTTTGATATTTATCTAATTTTTTTTCCGACTATAATTTTCACAATTATTTTAATGGACAAAAGAGAACTTGTACACCGAGAAACAACATCTATCCTTCCAAAAGTTCCAGTGCTGTAGGCAGTCCTCAGATCTTTCACTGGAGTTCTGCATACAGAGCTTCATTTCATGTAAGCACCTTGGTATTGTTAAATCTGGTAACACTGTTGCAGTTTGCACTGTGTAAGAAAGAAAAACATAGATTTATAACTATAAAACTAGTATTTTTTTTTTTTAGAATTCTTGTAACACTGAACTGGGATATGCACAACTGAGAACACAGGTAATTTTAAGAATTTACTGTTAGTCCAATGAACTTTATTAACTCTTCACAGTCCAAACTGAATAAAGTGTACAGAAAAGCCTCATTAATTTTATGTTCGAAATTATTGTATTAAAAAAATATACCTAGTACCTACCCCTTTATTCTGATGTTCTTATCAGTCTTTTAATGTTCCCCCTGGGCTCTAAAGGTGATACCACAGTCTTCCCTGGGCAAAATCAGGGAGAGGAAACTTAAAATGAGCTCTTTGGAGTCCTGGGGTTTTGGCTAGCAGGACAAAAAGGATACTCAAGGTGAGACTGGTAGGAGAAATATGATGTTCATGCTTTCTTCCTCCTAAATTTTGGGTCTCCTTAGAGCTATTATTACTTCTTCCCATCCCTGCCTACTGCCTTCCCCCTGCTCCAAGGGAAGGGTTGAAAGCTACCCTTCAGTCCCCAATATCTCCTGAGGCCATTTGTCCTGCAGGGACAGCCTGGCACTGTCAGCCCCTTCCCTGGCAGCACTCACAGAGCTGGAGTTCAGAGAGACTGGGCAATGGGCACTTCGCCATGGCAGACATGGTAAACCCAGCTCAGCCCTATTCAGTCCAAGGGCAGCCCAGATTAGAGCAATTCATAGCTTGTAACTTCTTATTAACAGTGAAATAATATTTACTGGATTATCTGTGCTGTTTTGGAGATGTGGCTAAAGCGTAAGGAGATCTTGAAATCAATACACTTCTTTTTTTTTTTTTTTTAATATGTGGACACAATGGTATTTTGGGTGGTATGTAAACCACAAGATGCACATAGTGAGTTTGAATACTGAATGCATATTCTGTGTCATATAGAGGTAGTTGCAACTATTCGAGGATGAACTGCCAGGAGACTATCAGATTCCAGAGCTACAGCTCTCCTACCTTTAAGCAAAGGAAGCATTTCACTTGTTAAATACCTCTTCCTTACATTCCTCCTGCAAGGGTTTACCCAGTCCTATTCAAGGCCTCTGAGTTGTAGACTTCTTGCTGTAATTTCTCCCTTGTGCTATAAATCAGAAATCTCTCACTTAGGAGAAACGCAGAAACTGGAAAGATGTATGCAAAACTTCCCTTTAAAAAATAAAAAAATAAATCTTCCTGGAAAACAACAGTATTTTTAAGTATTTAGGTGAAATGTTGTAATTTTTCTCTACTATAGCTTCATTTGAAATCAATGAGTTACTGGATGAACAAGGATTAAACAGTCTGGAAAGCAAAATTAATAGCTATTTATAAACATATTTTAATTTTCTCTTTTAGATTTATATCAGCTGCATTCCATCACTTTTTACTCATGGATTTGCTAATGTAGGTTTATTCTCATTAGGAATTATGTACATAATAAAAAGTACATTAATGTATTGTATGTACTCAGTAAGCTACCCTAATTTCTTTTTTTCATCTTTTCTTTCTACTGCTGTACCAATTCCATTCAAATTGTGGCAAAGCTAAGCCCAAGAGTATAATTAAATTCTTCTTGAAACACAATCAGCTGTTATGTCTTTTTCATTTCTGGCAACAGTTACAAAATGTGGTGCATATATCTGTATAAGGAAAGCACTTAAGACATGCCAAAACAGAGGCATCTAGCTACATATAAATACAATCACAGATAGAGTCTGCTTAGTACCTCATCAAAATACTTTGGATTTCACAGCAGCAGTGTCTTCAGAATATTACCATCCTTCCTGTGCTATTCTTAAATCCAAAAGAAAGATTCTGTTAGACCAGCTCTAAGCAAGCAGCTCAGGTGATAGCTTCAGAGGCAGAAGACAAGATCATCTCCAGTGATCTGTCTGTATCTCCATTTTATTTTAGGCTACAACCAGTGATTCTTCTGCCTGCAAACAATAACAGGTCTAGGACTGCTCCATAATAACGTTACTGATGAGTATGTTGCTTACAGGGATTATTTTTTATGATTATTTCTATTGTTCTAATGCTGATGCAACTGAGGGGCAATACATGATACCTACATTTCCTAGTCTCCCTCCAGCTGAGAGCTGAACTCTGAAAAGGAACCGAGAAGATTGCTTATGCGATACGGAAGAAAATTCTACGATAGAAACCTAATGCTTTATTTTGAGATCCTGTGTTTTCTCTGCAGTTATTTGTTCTTAGTGGTCCAACAAAAGGCAGACTACCTCAGTTTTAGAAAGAATTAGAAACATTCATTTCTGTTTCAAAGTAGAAGTACTGATATTGGTTAGTAAAGTTAACGGAAGAAGAATGAAGAAATCCTTTTGTGCGGCTGCACCCATTCATATAGGCATATAATTTAGTAAAGTTTGCAGCTGTGGTGTGGATTAATGCTTTAAATTCTCTTACATTTATCAGTGGTCACCATGTCAATGCTGTCTAACAATCTGAAAAAAAGCTGCACTAATCAGTGCAACAAGTTTAATCCTTTCTGCCCTGTTCTAAACACTCAAACCCTTACCTAAAGATGTTTTTTTAAAATTTTTTTAAAATGTTACCTCCTTGTCTCCTGCACCTTCTCTCATTTACATCTTTATTACTTCCAGTTTAAAATTCTTTAGCTTTCTCTTCAAAGCTGAGGCTTATATAACTGTTCTGTACACGCTGTAGATGCTGTTCTCCTGTGGTGAGTCTATAAACCCCCGTTGCCCCGTGCTCACAAGTGTTTTGGTTTGCCTCATGTATCATACTGAAGGTGCATGCTCAGGGCACCTTCCAGATTAAACTGGACAGAAAGATGCACCTAATGCACTTCAGCAACAAGGGGCATTAAGATCATGGGACCAGACTCCAATTAGTCATAAGTGTCACCTGTAGACCCCATATGTTTGTGTTTTGGGTCCCTAGCATCAGATGTGTTGCTATATAGAACTTGCCCAAATGATCTGCACTTCATGCTAACACCAGTGTATACATTATTGTGTGGTATTAGTTTCACCTTTTTTTAAAAAAAAACACACTGCCTATTGACATTTTCTCTGCTCCTGCACAAGCTTCCAGCTTCTTGTAAAAGACTTCAAAAAAACAGCTCAGCTCCCTCAAGTTGTATGGAGATGACTTCTGGTGACTTACTTCATTCGTCATTACTGAATCATTATTTTGCTCAGATAAAGCTAAGCTACTCTCTTTCTTTCTGTTATTACTTTTCTAACTGTAGATTGATAACTTACAAGGCAATGAAGAAGAGCAAAATTCAAAAGGGAAAAATTCAGCCTCTTTTCATAGCATCTCTGCAGAAAGCATTGATTTGTTCTCAAGTACCTGAGGCTACAATTTTTTGTCAGTTTTAAAGCTCTCAGGCTAAGATTTGGTTGAGATCCCGAGAAAAGACAATCCACAATCATAATCTTGTTCTGGGAAAAAGTGAAAACATTGTGCACATGTTTGGAGCTAAAATGTCATTGTTAGTTCAATGAAAGTTTTAGCAATCTAAAGTTGGAATTAATTAATACAGAAAAGCTTCATGAATTAGACAAATTTTGCTATACAAAATATTTTAATATAAATACAGAAAAATAAATAATTTCCTTTCTCTTTACTGTCCCTGTGTTAGTCCTTCCAATGTTTCCTGTAGTCTTAAGGCCAACAGTTCCTGTGTTTCTCAATCCACAATGGTGTATTCTACTTACCGTTCCCAAGAATTACCAGCAAATTTTCTGGAAGAATAAATGTGAATAAAGAAAACAGGAAATAGTGGCATAGTGCCAATTTTGATGCTTAGATGTATTTTTTCTTTCGTGCACATGTGGGGTTTTTTGAGTGAATTTAAGACAAGTGGTCAATGTTGTTAATTAAAAGATTCTTAAGAAGAAGACAAGGCAATAAAAAAAACTATTATTGAATTAGTGGAATGAAGTATTCGGATAAAACTGTACTAAAAGTGCTATTGGGAACTACCATGAAAATTGAAGTAAAAAAGTATGAGTTTGTGACTAACTTTACAATGAGAGTCTACCTCTACTGTGTATGCATGGCTGTAAGTGTGTGTGTACTTTTTTCAGTGTCAAGTGATTGTGCACTTGTAATGGCAGCGCAGATACAGCACTAGCTAAGAACTTGCAATCATTTATGTATCCTCTCCTCTGACGTGGCACTTTTCTCTAAAAAGTACTTATTTTAAGCCCCTTTCCTCGTTGATTCTTCTGTATTTAAAATCTAAATCCAAAAAGACAGGAATCAGCACCTTACACATGTGGTTGAAGTAAGTGGTTGGGATATTTTTAGTACAGTTATAAGGCACAGCAACTCAAACAGGTCAACATAACTTCCACTGGAGAGAAGTTGCATTAAAATTAACATACTTTCAGAATTAATTCTACAGAATGAAGAGAACCTGAAAATAAAACTGTTTGGAATCACAGAAAATCTTCATTGTCTAAGCTGCATGGAGTATATACATACATCATATTTTTTAAGTGACAGGTTTCTATACAGTTTTGATTGATATAAGTTTCTGAGGGACCTTAAATATGTAAAAGGACATTTATTTTTAGTTTCATCTTGACTATGCCCTTTCAGAATAAACTGTAACACTATTATCTTGGGTCACATTCTGCTAGGTCTACCTCTGTGTAGAAGAGCTAAGTGAAGAGCTTCTAGCTTCTATACCTTTCCAAGTAAAGAAATTTTACAAGAACACCACAGCTTCTATCATTATACTATACAACAAAGAACAGCGTATTGTACCATTTCATTATACTGTTATTAGTTTCAACATTGTGCAGTCTCAAGAAGCGATATTATCTGAAAAATCTCAGCTCTTCACTTCAACACTGCATCGTTTAAGCTGATGCTTGTAATAAGGAAGATGAAAAAAAAATTGCAATATGCCATCTGTCAGTGAAAAATTGAGAGTAATAAACTATCCTGGTCTAAATGCAGCAATATATCAGAAAAACTATCTAACCATAACAGCTGCTGAAGATCTTCAAATGTCATTTCTATTTAAACATAGCCCAAGGTTTGCTCTAAACGTACCTATGAATACATCTGAAAGAAAATATTGATAGGAATTGTATTCACTTTGACCTCAAAAATCCGTAATGCAGAACTTCTCTTCGTTGTATTCAGGAACTCCAAATCATTTCAATAAGAAGCTTAGATGACTGATAAGCTCTTTACCTTAAGTCATCATAGGACTTTACTTAGTGTAGTTCCAGAATAATGGCCTTTTTTTCCTAAGTTTTCATTAAAAGGAAGGAGGATTGTGTTAAAGGATATGGAAAAATGACTTCATAACTTACATGTTACATGAGCTCATATATTCACCTTTCTCAAAGGGGAAAGAGGGTCTTTGCTCAGCAGCTTGCGGGGCTCTTTGGCAGGGCTTTAAACTAGATGTGAAGGGGGAGAGGGAACACATTGGGCCTGCCGGTGACATACTATGGGGTGATACACAATGGTTGGAAGGACAGGGTGCTAGTAAGGGCCCTCAGCCTTTTGCCCAGAGGACTGCTGGGGACACTGCAGCACGGTCTTGCAGAGATCAACTGGGAACTCCTGAGGTAGTGAGTGCCATCAAAGAGGCTTCTGGGAAACACCCCAAGGGAAACAAGACGTGTTCCTCTGTGAAGGTGACATGACCAACAGTTCAGATGAAGTGCCTCTACACAAACACACGCAGCATGGGAAACAAACAGGAAGAGCAGGACGCTATTGTGCTGCTAGAAAGCTATGATCTGATTGCCCTTACTGAAACTTGGTGGGATGAATCACATGACTGGAGTGTGGCTATAAACGGCTACAGGCTGTTCAGAAGGGACAGGCGGGGAAAGAGGGGTGGAGGCATTTTCTTCTACATCAAGAAATCAATGCAGTTTGAAGAGCTGTTCCTGAAGAATAGTCATGAGCAGGTCGAAAGCCTGGGGGCTTTACAATTAGAGACAGGCGAAAAAGGGAACCTGGTCGTGGGTGTCTACTACAGGCCGCCTGATCAAGGGGAGCCTACTGACGAAGCCTTCTTCCTCCAGCTCCAGAAGGCTTTGCACTTGCAGTCTCTCATCCTACTGGGGGACTTCAACCACCCCAACATGTGCTGGAAAAGTAGTACAGTGAGTGGCAGGCAGTCCAGCAGATTCCTGAATGCATTGAGGATAACTTTTTAAGCCAGGTAATTGACACCCCCACCTGAAGGGATGCAATACTGGACCTGATGGTCACCAATACAAGTGAGCTCAATGGTGACATCAAGACTGGAGACAGCCTGGGCTGCAGTGATCATGCTTTGGTGGAGTTCACAGTCCTGAGGGATATGGGAAAGGTGAGGAGTATAGTCAGGACCCTAAATTTTAGGAAAGCAAATTTTCAGCTCTTCAAGGAGTTAGTCAGTAGGACCCCGTGGGAAACAGTTCTCAGGGACGGGGGGCAGAACAGAGATGGCAGATCTTCAGAGATGCTTTCCATAGAGTGCAGGATCTCTCAGTCCCCAGGTGTAAGAAGTCAGGCAAGGAAAGGAAGAGACCAGCATGGCTGAGTCGAGACCTGTTTATCAAACTAAAGGGCAAGCAGGAACTACACAGGTAGTGAAAGCAGGGACAGGTATCCTGAGAAGAGTATAGGGATGCTGCTTGGTTGTGTAAGGAGCGGGTCAGAAGGGCCAAGATGTGGCTGGTGCTAAACTTGGCAAGGCATACCAAGAATAACAAGAAGGGCTTCTACAGGTATGTCAGCCAGAAAAAGGATGATTAAAGAAAGCATATCCTGCAATGAACACTAGTGACCGTGACCTAGTATCAACAGATGAGGAGAAGGCTAAGACACTCAACAATATTTTGCCTCAGTCTTCAGTGGCAACCTCTCTCTTTGCCCCTCCCCAGTTGATGGACTGCAAGATGGGGAACAGAAGGGCAAAGCCCTTCCCACTGTAATGCAAAACCAGGTTTGGGACCACCTGAAGAACCTGGACATACGTAAGTCTATGGGACCTGAAGAGATGCATCCCAGAGTCCTGAGGGAATTGGCTGATGTCATTGCCAAGCCACTCTCCATGATATTTGAAAGGTCAAGGCAGTCAGGTGAAGTCCCTGGTGACTGGAAGAAGGGAAACATTGTCCCTTTTTTTTAAAAAGGTAGGAAGGAGGACCCTGGGAACTACCAACCTGTCAGCCTTACCTCTGTGCCTGGGAAGATCATGGAACAGATCCTCCTAGAAGCTATGCTAAGGCATATGGAGCACAGGGAGGTGATTCAAGACAGCCAGCATAGCTCCATCAAGGGCAAGTCCTGCCTGACCAACCTAGTGGCTTTCTATGATGGCGTGACTTGAGTAGACAAGGGAAGAGCTACTGATGTGATCTATCAGGACTTCTGTTGATCTGGGAAATTGACGTTTAGTTTGATTTTGCTGTAGCTTTAGTTTAGTTTGTTGTATAGCTATGCAGCTATGTTAAGGTAAGAGTTAAACACTGTTATTTAGTTTAGTTCTGCTCTTTGTAATCTTGCTGACAAGGACTGTGTGGCTCAAATGTAGCAAACAAGGACTGCTTGCGAGACAAACGAAGAGAAACAAGGACTGATGACCAGAACTTTGTTGTCTGTAAGAAGCAACTCTCTAGCTGAAACTGTTTCTGTGGTTTGGGACTCAGCCAACACAGACAACTCAGGAATTTTTGAGCCAAAGGTGAAAGCACACAGCGAGGTAGACTACGAGCCTTCATCCAGAAGACCCCCCAGACGACCACCAGACAACACTGCGCAAGTGCTAAAGGGGGGTGGAGTATGATAATGAATTCCTAGAAATAACAACAATAGTCCAGCCTACTTAGATAACCTTTGCAAGAAATAGGTGCATGCTTCGTGACTCAGGGTGCAAGTTAGGAGGAGCGATCCCCCTTGCACCCGGCACTGCAATAAACATACCTGCTTTATAACTCTCTGAGTTGCGAAGTTTGATTCCGCACATCACTGTAAAGCCTTCGACACAGTCCCTCACAACATCCTTCTCTCTAAATTTGACAAATATGGACTTGATGGGTGGACGGTTCGGTGGATTAGGAATTGGTTGGAAGGTCGCAGCCAGAGGGTAGGGGTCAAAGGCTCGATGTACAAATGGACACCTGTGCCAAGTGGTGTCCCTCAGGGGTCCGTACTGGTACTGGTGCTGTCTAACATTTTCATCAACGACTTCACGAGATCAAGTGCACCCTCAGCAAGTTTGCAGATGACACCAATCTGAGTGGTGTAGCTGACACACCATAAGGACGGGATGCCATCCAGAGGGACCTGGACAAGCTCCAGAAGTGGGCCTGTACGAAGATCACGAGGTTCAACAAGGCCAACTGCAAGGTCCTGTATCTGGGTCAGGGCAATCCCCGCTATCAGTTGTCCTGGGTTCAGCCAGGACAGGGTTAATTTTCACCAGAATCCAGGAAGGGGCACAGCCGGGGGGGCCAACCCCACCTGGCCAAACAGAGCCGGATATTCCATAACATGTGCCATCATGCTGGGTTCCAGTGGGGGGGAGCTGGACGGCGGGAACTCACTCGCGGCTCGGGAGCTCACGGTGGCGGTCGTGAAGGGCGGCTCTCTGAGTTGTGCGGTTTGTGTTGTGTTTTCTCCTTATCTGTATCGTTGTTGTACCTGTTCCCTTTGTTTGCTGTTCTGTTAAACTGCCCTTATCCCTACCCATCAGTTTCTGCCTCTTTCTTTCCATTCTCCTCCACACCCTAGCAGGGGGAGGGGCGGCCACATGGCGTTTTTGTTGTTTCTGCCTCTTTCTTTCCATTCTCCTCTGCACTCTAGCGGGGGGAAGGGTGGTCGCATGGCGCTTCTGTTGCCGGGTGCAGCCAAACCAGAACACAATATAGGCTAGGGGATGAGGGCACTGAGAGCGGCCCTGAGGAGAAGGACTTGGTGGTACTGGTGGATGAAAAGCTTGACATGAGCCACCAATGTGCACTTGCCGCCCAGAAGGCCAACCATACCCTGGGCTGCATCAAGAGAAGCGTGACCAGCAGGTTGAGGGAGGTGATTCTGACCCTCTACTCCACTCTCGTGAGATCCCACCTGGAGTACTGCATCCACCTCTGGAGCCCCCAGCACAAGAAGGACTTGGATGTGTTGGGGTGGGTCCAGAGGAGGGCCACGAAGATGATCAGAGGGCTGGATCACCCCTCCTATGAGGAAAGGCTGAGGGAGTTGGGGCTGTTCAGCCTGGAGAAGGGAAGGCTCCGAGGTGACCTTATAGCAGCCTTTCAGTACCTGAAGGGGGCCTATAGGAAAGATTGGGAAAATATTTTCAGCAGAGCTTGCTGTGATAAGACAAGGGGTAATGGCTTTAAACTAACAGAGGGTAGATTTAGACTGGATATAAGGAAGAAATTGTTTACCATGAGGGTGGTGAAACACTGGAACAGGTTGCCCAGAGAAGCAGTGGAGGCCCCATCCCTGGAAACATTCAAGGCCAGTTTGGACAGGGCTCTGAGCCACCTGGTCTAGTTGAAGATGTCCCTGCTCACTGCAGGTGGGTTGGGCTAGATGGCCTCTAAAGGTCCCTTCCAACCCAAAGCATGCTATGATTCTATAACAGTAGTTGATAGCTCCAGGAGCTGTTGTTACACAGAACTTATCTGAAAAATTGGGATGAGAGCTTCATATTCGCTCTAGCTGCAGCACACCGAGTACAGTCAGCAGGGTATGTGAGCAGTCAGTTCCTGCATTAAAACACATGTTCTAGCATATATGTAAAACTGTTGATGTAACATGCAGATCAATTCTGGGAACTGTACGGGTAAGACTATGGCTGTGTTGAGGCTGGTAAACTTGGGCAGAATGCAGATTCTAACAGCATGAATGCATTTGTCTCCCCATTTATGCTTGTAGAGAAAACCAGTTCTGAGCAATATTACATTGCATGAGTGCTGATGTGAAGAACTGGCTTTATGGAACTGTTTGGAGCTGGGCAAGCTTATAGCTGCATGAGTCACAAGGGTTTGCTCTTGCTTGGGTTTCTGAGAGGATTTGATTTCACAGGCAAAATTGCCATGCAGGAGCCAGGGTTTGGTATCAACATATCTGAAAGAACATGCACTTTTGGAGAGCGTGAATAGGTAGAATAAAACTTCTCTTCATCAGCATCATATATAATATTTGATATGTGGGAATACAGTGAAAGGTTTGATTATATTGCAGGGTTAACTCTTGTTGCTACAAAGAACTAATCTGTATGAAATCGAAAATTATTATCTTGTTCAACTACTAAAACCATGACAACTACTTTTTTTAATACTGAAAGTGGTTGAAATATGTCTCCCTTTGCTATTCAGTGTCATTACTAAAAATGCTTCCACCATTTTGAACACAAGACGTCCAATAGAAGTAGCACTTGTTTTGTTTCTGAATATTTGTTTGCAGACAAAGCTGATAATTTCATCATCATTTAGGTGGTATTAATAAGTAAAAAAAAAATTGACAGTATCCTCATCATTTCAATTGAGAACATCTTAAATTAATGGAACAACATTTTCGGTTTTGTTGTTGGTTTTCGTTTGTTTTTTTTTCCTCGATTTCTAGTATCCAGTATACAAGGAATTGTACCACGGAAAAAGCTTGGCTGGCATAGTTCCTTTGGAAACATGAAGATCTGAAATGAATCCTGAAGCTGAAATTCCATTCAGAAGATGTTCTACACTTCTCATGAAGATCACTTTCAGTATCTTTTTTTTCACAGTTAGACAAAATTTTAGTTTGAATATATGTATTTGGATAAAACTGATACTTACAATGAGAAGGGGTTTTTATAAATTAAGAAGTATCCTACGCAAATACAAATTTCCCCTTTTGTCTCCACTTATGTCATCTTACTGGAGAAACCACTGAAAATAACTGCACAAACTCACTTTCACTTTCTTCTTGTTTTTGTAGTTACACTTAAAGCAGGTTTTGCAGAACTCTGAAAACTTACTTGGTAAACTTCTGGATGCACTAAGTTTATTTGAAAACTGTTGTTCACCTTAACATGATTAAGTTTTGCCATGGTTGAATTACATTGCAAAATTCTCTTTGAGAACATAAGTGATTGATACCACAATTTCTTAGTATTTTGGACAAAACTAGGACTCTGAAAATGGGGTGAAAGTCATTTCTTATAGTTCAGGAATGATAAACTGGAATGTATAAGTGATATATACATGAATCACAGCATTTATGGCATTTTACAAAAGTGTGGACACAAGCACAAAAATGTTCAAGTCCATGAATAATTAAAAAAAAAAAAATATACCACCAACAAAATTCCAACACTAAGTGGAAAAGCAATTGCAATTAATTTAGGATTTTCAGAAAAGTGTCTTAAAAGTCTCATATATTTAGGGTTGTCACTAATGGTTGTCTTACCTTACTGACTTTTTAAGAGTTAATTTTCTTTCTAGTAGAGTTATGCCTGAATCTTTGTGGAGCTGTGGGTTTTTTATGGTTTTGTTCTCAGTTTTTTTCTTCTCCATTTATTTGTTTATTTTTTAACTCATACAGCCATTTAGTCTCATACGTAACTAGGCTTGTCTCTACAAGAATAATATATAGGTGGACTACTATAAGAAGCCTAACTGGTATTTTCTGGTGTTTGTTTTCTGTATGTTGGAACTCTGCTACTAGATCTCTTAGCTGTGTCTTCAGCCAAGTAAGGTATAAGACAAGAGTAGTTTTCCAGAACTGTTGGAATACACTTCTTGTGCTGTGAAGGACTTTTTTCTATTCCAAAAGATCAATGTTCTTTAATCCCAAAGAATTTTTGCTTCCTTTTGTTTTGTGAAAGAGACAATTAAACATCTAGTGTCAAAATACCTTGATATGGACTGTATACTCTTTCTACTAAAAAGAAATTTATACAAAGATGTGGTGATTAGGTGTCATGAATAACCAAACTAATTCTACAATCATTAAATTTCTTGGAGCCATGTTGCTTCTTTCCCATTTACAGAAACAAAGTATTCTTTTAAGACTTCAGTACAGTAAACACACAGACTAGAATGTATTGTTATCACAGCATGGAAGGCTTTATTGTCCTTTTGTTCTAATGGAAAGCCCAAAGACTTCATGACAAATAATCCATTAATGAAGCAAATCTGTTAAAAGGATTTTGAATAGACTGTTGTGATAATGGAATAAAAAAATTCATCCAGACAGAGAGTTGAAAACTGGGACAGGAAAGAACAAAAAAAAAGTTAAAATTCCATTGAAAATAATTCCCACATTATCAAGTTTGTATGTCACATTTCATAATGTTTTAAGAACTATTGAATAGTATTCTGCAAATGGCATTAAAAATGAAGCATTTCTCAAGGGTGGCAAATGTCTTTGAAAGTACTTATTCATGGGTATTTGGGGACTGTGACTTGTCAGCATTTGTGAGTGTTACCCAGGTAATAACCCTTCAAAGATATCCCAGCACTTCCAAGTTGGTAATGCTCAGCTTTCTTGCTGATATTAATACCACTCTTACAAGCATCTAAAACAGCTGTTAAACCATCAGTCGTAAAAGAGTAATTGCTTTAGTTCTGCTTCTGTATATGGGCTCTCAAATATTTTCTAGGATGGTTACTTAAGATCAGGTGTCAGTATGCAGTTCCTTAAACTTCCAATACCTAAAATTTTCTCCGTATTTTATAGGAATATGTTTAAGAACATTGAAACAGATGTTTTAAGAGAGAGATCATCTAAATTCTTAAATTTCTAGATCGCAAAGTTTTAAACTGAAGAAAGACAAGAAGAGTTTCATGCTTTCTCATCACCTGGACCAGCCCAAAGGCTGGACTACTGCTGGTATGTAAACCAGTTACAGATAAAATATTATCTTGTTCACTCAATCATTTCAATGTACAACTTCTGAATATGACTTCTCATGGCCATCAGACTTTATAGATACAAGGGTCTGTGAATTTATAACCATTAAGCAGCTAAGAAATTGATTGACAAGAATCAAAGTAAATAGAAAAAGATGCATTCAATTTCTTGAGACTTGCATTGTCTGGGTCTGCTATGCTAGTGCTTTCTAACATCAACAACTGGCTTAAAAATTATTTTTTTAAAGTATTGAGATAAAATCAAGAAAAAATGCTAGTACCTGGTATATTTGTAAGGGGCATTCCTATAATTTCTTCTCTCTGTTTTCTGTTGTAAGTTAATCGAGATACTAACAGTGATCTCTTAATAGTGGTGTAGTTAGATAACAGGATCCCAGTCCTAGAGACAGACACTACACCAGTGCTGTAGACTGTGGAAAACAAAAGGGTACATGTGAACTTTAGAAACCTTTTGCTGTACAAACAAAGCACTAGAAGCTTCTCCCACATGAGAGATTCCCTTCTCTGAAGTGGTGCGAATGGGCTTTCAGTCAGGGTTCCCCCGTGTCTCATAGTTACCTGTCCTAAGATTGGGCATGCCCATCTTTAGACACTGCATGTTCTCAGCCTTGTTTGTCCTCTGAACCCAGAGGAAATTAACTGTAAACTGAGAAATGTGGAAAAGGAATACAAATCCATCCATAAGTTATAGTAGTTAGAGCTGCTAGTAGCTCTCTGTTGATTTTAGTCATGAGAGGTCTGTGGTTTTTGACCTGAGGCATACGCAGCTACAGTATTCCTATGAATACTGAAAACACTTCAATTTGTGTTTCTTTTCTCTGACAGACTTTGGCTAGAAGCACTTTCACCCTTGAGAATGCATCTTGCAATAGGAAGAAATTATTGTTGATTCTGGTACCTTTTGTATTACAGCAACTCTCTGATGTGTTTTAATTTTACAACTGGATTATCAAATTTAATGCTCATGCCCCCAAATTAAATGTAGAATAAAGCTATTCATATCAGCTCAATGCCTTTCAACAAAAATGTGTGTGTGTAGCTGTGGCAGCTGACTCAGTCACTAAACTCGAGCCCACATGATTTTTCTGAATGCTTTGATTTTTTTCTCTAATGTAGGAACAGTTAAATGGCTACCAGTGTATTTAACCTTCGAAAAACAGACTGTTGTGCATTCCGCAACATTTTCATTAAACATTCGTTTTAAATTAGTTGTATAAAATAAGAATGTTCAGACACACTGGATCCAAAGATCAGGGATGTTTGTTAAAATGCCTAACTGGAGCACAACACTACTTTTTTTTAGCTTAGAAATCACAATATGAAAACACAGCATTAACCATATTTGTTACTTTAAAATAAACTCTTAAGAAGCCTTCATTTTACTCTAAGTCTAGGGTAAAAGTATGCGCATTCAATATGAAAATGTAATTTGAGTTAGTTTTCCTCAATTTAGTGAAAATCTGCAATGCACTAATTTTGCTTACAGAGGACTGAAGCTTAACTTCCCTTTGCATCTCTAAGATGTATGTAAAAGTCATCAGTCATTAATTATGGAAAAACTGTAATGAATGATTTATTTCTGTATTAAATAGCACTATGCAAATGTATGCAAATGTCTTTTCAGTTGAGTGTATTTCTTGAGTAGCATGATTTTTTGTATCTCTGTTCTTTTTCTTTTTGGTGATACAAAAACTGCATTTGCCCTTTTTGGTCTTTTTTTTTTAAGAATATTCTCTATGGTCCAATTGAATTCTTAGCATCCTCTCTCTTTAGAAGAATATGTCAGCTCTCGAGTGTCCAGCAGTTCCTTTTTATCTGACGTGGACTCTTTAAAACCCATAAGCATGTCTAAGTTATCAGATCTGCTTTAAAATGCTGCCACTCATCTGTTCAGTTTAATGCATTCTCAGTCGGGAGTTGCTATATTGGTTAAAGGCTATGCCACACTGCAGATCAGAAAATGAGAAAAGGCAAGCAGCCAGGCTCAGGCTAACTATACCATTAACTTTCCTTCAGCCTGCAATATATCAACAGAGCATCAGACCTCATTATTTTTTTTCTTTTAATAGTTGCTCTACCTTAGCAAATAATGATCACAAATATTTATTCAGAAAGGGACACTGTTTAGTCCTTTGGAAACTTGCTGTTCTCTTAAACATGATATGTAGTGATTGCCCATTAATCTTATCATGCATTGTTCCCTCTACTTTAAAAAAACTGTTCACGCTTTGAATGCTAGAAGAAAGGGGAGAGGTAAAGTCTTTACCTGTAAATGGCAAGATAATGTACCTGACTAACCGCACAGAACATCTACCGTAAGTAGTGATATGTTGCTTTTCCTGGCAGTGAATACTGTACAGCCATGTATATTGATTACGTAGTGATGCAAACCAGCTCTTTGCTGTGTCCTACTGACTGGGTCTATTTTGTACTTATTAATACCTAATTGGATCTCAGGGAGATAATGCTTTTAGTTTATAGGCAGTTTACTTTCACTCCATGCTGACAAGATTGGGTTTCAAATATCATGGGAGCACAAGATCCAAAGCTAACCACCTGCAACCTTAAGGAAAATCAGTTTTACGCAGGATCACTGCAGAATGTTTAACTACTGGAAGGAAGGAGGCTGTGTCAGTAATAGCAGAAATACCAGTTCACCACAGGATTTGTCTGTGTGTGACTTGCGAAAGATGTTGGGCAAATTCAGTAAACATTATAAGTGGGCTGCAAATGAGTTTCAGCTGGAACATGCATTTTCACGGATTTCTGTTTAACAGAAATATATACTCAGATACTATCTGCAAAATAGATATTAGCTATCAGAGGCTGAAATCTGTATTTTAGTTTAGATTCCTACTTTTGATTTTCCTTCAGAAAGCAGAAAGTCAAGTTCTTATTCGAGTAAAATGTAAGGACTTTCCATTTTATTTTGTTAGAATAAATGTGTGAATAACTATCACCACCATTTGTATAAAATAGATTAACAATAAATACTCTAATTCCTTCTTTTCAAACGTGTACCTACAAATCATCTGTGTCTGTAGTGAGTTACCTGAAAGGTTGTATAAAACTTGGTACATGGCCAAGTGTGTTATGTTTCAGTTGATTGCAGGTGTAAGTGGCATCACTTGAGGCATGCTCCCTCATCTCCTGAAACAAAAATAAAAACAAAGAAACAAAACCAAGCACCGGGTAGCCACCAGCTTGCAGGGTAATTATTCCCCAGGCAGCTCTCATGCCACTCTGTGTGTAACAGCAGTGGCGGACATAGCAGTTCCCAGGGGCATGGGGAGAGAATATGAGACCATTAAGGATCAGTCAATCTTCAGCTGCTGCTGCTTCTTCATGGTATGAAACCTGCAGGTGGCTCATGAGGCATTGTCCTGGCCATAGCTACCAAAAGCACTACAGGAATAGCCTTCATTCCTCTGTTTCCACCTGGGTAATAGAAAGTCACATGATCATATCTCACAGAGATCTCATAAGTCATTGGTCAGGGTTGGGGGAAGCAGCTCAAACAGACAATGCTAGGATTTTTGAAGCTGTTGTTAAAGGTGGAAATGTGCACTACAGGAATAGCCTTCATTCCTCTGTTTCCACCTGGGTAACAGAAAATCACATAATGGTATCTCACAGGGCTCTCATAAGTACTTAGTGGTGTTAACAGGGAATGTGTAGAACAAATTAGAGAGGTGCCAAAGCTATACACAAATAACCCGTGCTTGTTCCGTAATTAATTTACTTTTTCAGCATTTGTGATGGAAGAAGAAAAAGCAAGGGACTAATCTGACTAAACTTCAGCCTTGATACCTGTACAAGAAACGAGCAAGGTAGTACAGATGATTGCCTGTACAAGAGCCTTGAGACTGAAAATCATATTGAATTGAAAAGGGATGTATGGTTTTTCTGAGGCAGTAGAGTTCTCTTTTTACTGCCATTCTAATAACTATACCGCAGTCTTCTGTTTCTGATAACTATACCTCGGTCTTTCTGTTTCTTAATACCCCCACTGTGCAATCATTGTTTGTTCTCAGTACGATAAGCATGTACATACCTGTGGTTCACTTTTTCTCCTAGCAAAGGTACTCTTTCTAGCATGGCTAGAGAATACTGACCCATTGGTGACAGAAAAACACTTCCCCCTCGCGGCATTCTCCTTGATTTTTAGTGCACACTTTGGCACTGCGGACCTTCTTATGCTCTTGGATCAGTTCTGCTGCTCTGCTGACATCTGATTTCTTTCAGTTATGGTTCCCATGAGGCACAGCCTTTGAGTTTGCCTGGTCTCTACTACATAGCCCATCTACAACTATTAATTTTGTACTAATAACTCCTGATCATGTACATGTTTTGACCCCTTTTGACTCTTCCCTTTACACTTTTTTTATGTTTGTACTGATAAAACAAGTTCAAGGAGACCTCATATCTTTCTACAGCTGAACAGCTAGAAAAAGTGCTTCTCTTGATGAATCATTTTGTTTTCTTTCGGCAGCTGTAAACTTGGTGGCATTTCTCATCCTTTCATTTTTGTGCCGCCAATGTGTGTTGCAAAGAAATTGTAGAGGAGCTGGGAAGGGCTAGCTCTCAAATGTTTAAAAATAATGGTGTGAGGAAGCTGCAGAAAAATGCCAGACTTTAAAAACAAGTAGAAAGATGTCAGAGTGACAGTGAATGTCTAGACTCCTGCCATAGAATTCATAGTGGCAGCTCAGGAGCCAGATCTTAGTCCCTTTTATGGTCCTTCTCACAATCAGAAACAAGGCATGATTCAGGCAGGAGACCTTCAAGGATCTGTACAACCAAATTCCTCCATTTTGCCCTTGAAACCTCTCCAGAACTGGGAGCCATGTAATCAAGGGTGCAAAAACATTTCCACCTTTAACAACAGCTTCAAAAATCCTAGCGTTGTCTGTTTGAACTGCTTCCCCCAACCCTGACCAATTCCCAAGAACACATGGACCTTAGACTCTATTTACCAAAGGAGATCTAATAACATTTCCACACTGTCCTCCAGGATGGATAGGAAATGAGGCTGTGATGGGGGAACATGGACATCAATAAGGCTTGTGCCATACCGAAGTGAAGGTACCTTCTGTTTCCGTGCATTTCGTGTGATAGCCACTGTCCTGAAGATCTTTATTATCTCTCTGCTCAGTACCTGCTTATCTTGTTTTTAGCTGGGGGCTCTCAGTGCCACTGGAATGAAAATAATAAATGCCTGTTTTACTCTGTATTCCCACTGAGCTGCTTCTGTGAGATTACTTTCAGTATCCAGAGCCACAGCTATGTGTTTGGAGATTTGATCTTTAATCACCTGCTTGAATCTGCCCACCATGTAGCTGGAACACATGCTGATTTGAAGGCGGCTTTTGCTGGAAGTCCAAGAAAAGTAATGTAAGAAAAAAATATGAATCAAAATCATGTCTGTATTTGTTGTATGCATTACATAAAGTCCCTTTCTCAAATCTCCACAGAAGTTCTTGTTTTCAAAGAAAGGCTGTTTCCAAACTGAACTCACTTCAATACACTCATAAAGCTATTAAAACTTCTAAATGGAAGTAAAAACCTATATATGAAGTTAGATCTCTCTAGGTTTTTAAACAGTTGGCTCTTTTTATTTATTGTTCTAAACTATGCTTAAAGGAAAAAAAAAGTTTTATTCATGCAGATCATTTATGTATTACAAGAGGTTTCAATTAAATATTGAATATCTAATGTTTTCTCAGTATAGTATGTAATTCATGCTGGAAACCTTTTCCTGAAAGCAATTAGAAAGTTATTAGAAAGCTTAAAGAATAAAACAAAGCATCTAGTTGATAGTTTATTTTTAATGGCTTGTTCAGAGTAGTATTTTGCTAAGCTTAATAAGAAACACTGTTGTATCTTTATTTCCTCTATATAGCCTGTAGTAAAAATGTGTTTTAAAAATGTCAGCTGGGAAGATCTTGAGAAAAGAACTTTTTTTTACTTTATTTATATGCAAATGTTATCCTTTTGTACATGTGGGAATGGATAGATAGGAAGGAATCTCACTTCATTACGCTAATGAGAAATCACACAAAACATTAAGTACACATTTTCTATATGATCCTTTGACTTCTCAGAATAACCTTGTGACTCATTCACATTGAGAGTTTTCATTATACGAGAAATACCTAAAGGCTTTCAATGGCATACACTATTATCTTCTAATAGAATTGAAGTCAATACTGCATATGAAGACTGTATCTTATGAAACAGGCTAGCAGGGAGTAAAAGATACTGATTTGAAGAAATGCTTGAAGGAGTGACGTATGCATACAATGACGTAACTTTAATGATAAGGCTTATGACTTCCCAATAAAAATCTTAACCATATCCCTGTGTTACTTAGGCATTATTGTTCAAAACAAATTAGATTAAATGATTTATTGACTACCTTTAAATATCTCTAAAGAAAATACTTTTTTTTATTCCTCATTTATAATTACAGTCAATACACTTATTAATGTTTCTTATTGCTAAAGAAGATGTTTCTTCTTTAGTAGGTTAATGTAGTTTTTAAAGAAAATATTCCACAGCAGTCTTGCCATAGTTAAATAGTGACGAAGATCTACGATTTCAAAGGGAGAAAATGTACCTCTAAATCCACTCTTCATGATGCATTAGGAGTTTAGTGATCCTGAGAAAGATAGGCTTGCTAACTTCACAGTTCTTAAACATGGTCATTACTCCTACAATAGTGGGTAAATTTAAGAAAGTGCTGAGAGATTGAATCGTAAGAGGTATAATCTCTGCTCCAGAGCCATGTCAGCTTGGGAGCCCTGCCTTTTTTGCATAAAGCCTAATCACTGCTGGAAATGAAGTGAGCATTAGTCTTCTGGGAATCAGCATAACTGAAAGCCAACTCCTCTTACCCTGGGACACATGCTACTAATGGAAAACACATTCAAATACCAACATTAATTAAATTTCCATGTGGTCAAATGTTCTTTAAAGATGCTTACAGTTCCTGTTGGAGAATCTGTATTGTGAAAATTTCGTGTAGCGTTGAAGCTCCTACACGAGATGTGATTCTGTCATCAGTATGTTTTCTGTGTTTTATAAGCATAGGAATAGCAGAATGTGGAGGAGACGAACTGTATCTATCTGAGTGCTTCATTTCCTTCCTCTGGGAAGCCATGTGTTTTCCAGGCTCTGTTTTCAAAGTGCAAATTTTCAGAAATTAATGAGATGCGTTCTTCTGAGTAATGTTGAATAGAGCAACAGCTCTGTTCTTGCTGCTAACTTTGCTGAAAACAAAGAAGTAGTATTGTGCTAAACTCACTAAATTAAAAAAAAAAAACCCTGTGTTTTATTTCAGTAATTCTATTGTCTAAGATAAACATTTTTTTAGCTATTGTTGAAGGCTCCTACTGCTATCAACCTAACTGTTAACTATGGGACCACAATACGTTTTTCATTTACTAAACATTTTCCCAAGCCAACAGAACTATAAATTATGAATAAGCCTTTAATGCAATTACATGAGTAGGTAATACTAGCTACAATCTCACATTATTAGCAGCACGAGATATTGCCTAATGTTATACTTAAATTATGCAGATGAGAATAATTTGGTATATCTCAAGTGATAAATTATATTGTTCTGTGCCACCTTAATTATATCTTTTGACATGAAAGAAACTATCTGAATGCTTTGCTAATTAATCTTGTCACTCTTGACCCAGAAACATACAGTGTGTGGGCTGTTTCAAATTGCTGTGGTTAAAAACACTAAATATATAATATAATTAATATTGATATTAACAGTAGTGTTAATCCATCCGGCTGTCAAGGAAAGTTTGAAAGCCGATTGTTTCTACACTATTGCATGAACGATAGGGGTGCAGAATTTACTTCGTTATTTACCTCATTGTTGCCTACACTTTCTGTTGCAGTGGCTGGTCATTCTTTTTCTCCTATCAGTGTCTAAGATGAACAGGCAGTTTTGCATGTTGCAAGAATTTGTTCATGCCAGCGTATCACATTTCTTCTAAAAACTTAGCAGCTCTACAGCAACTCTTCCCTCCAATATCATATTTAAAAGAAACATATATATAGTTTAGGTAGGATCTCCTTAAGGAGGTGGTACTTTTCCAAATGAAGAAGCTAAAATATACGCATTTGAGACATAAAACAAAAGCTGTATTTTTTCTCAAGCTCAGTAGAGAGAGTAAACGGGAAAGCATGTTCAACACTAAGTACTCATTATACTGTCAATAGATCTAGCCATTTTTAACACCTTAGTTGCATAAAACAAAAAGATTGGTACTTAATGTATTCAGGGCTCCCTTAGCTATGAATTATCCCCCCCAGAACCTCTCTATATGAAGCAGACCTTTGCTGCTTTTCTCTCCTTAATGTGTTTGTTCTTTCTCTGAGGTCAATGTCTCTTCCAGTGTCATAAGGTTTCATTTATGCACTCTTGCAATATATAGAAATGTATTTAAAATGTAAATGTACTGTTAGAAATGGCTTCCTTGCCAGAATAGGGGAGTATAAGATTCCTCAGACAAGCTGTAGGGAAGATGGTGATTCAAGTCAATTAGGTGTGTCTCTCCTTGCTGCACAGTGTTGTCTGTGCTCCACTGCAATGCAGGCAGCCCCACAAACATTTAGTATATATCAGCACAATATATTGAAGACCTTTCTGGTAAATATCTTTGTTGTTCTCTACTGTCAATGTTAAAAACTGTTTTGTTTTTTTAAAATTTTGCATGTGCTACAGAGACTGTCTAATTTAAAATTAGCTTGCTTTGGAAATAAGTGGAGGAGGGATTTTAATTTGTCTGTGGAAATATTCAAAAATTTTTACATTAGTCTAAGCAATTGCAATAGAAAATTAAAAGAATCAGTAGATTGCATGGAATTATATTCAATCCCTTTATACCTGGTTACAAAACCTAGTTAACAGCTTGGTGCATTATGGATTGATTTTACTACTTCTGTTCTTTCTCTTCTTACCAGAGGTACTAATGCCTCCAGGTGTTTGAGTGAGAAACATTCCTTCAAATGCAAGGATAGCAAAGTTGTTCCAGGTGTCCATGAGCCAGCTATTATGGTGGAATCTATTTGGCCATTAGCAGACTAAGGCAACTAAAATTAATTATATAGAGGTCTTCTCATGTTCTTATTTACGTCTCAGTACGGTCTTTTCTCTAGGAAACTCCTTCAGGAATATGACAGAATCATAGAATGCTTTGGGTTGGAAAGCAGCTTGCTAAACAAAGGTCTGTTTTAGAAAACATCTAGGACTGGGTGGCCTTCTTGACAACTTGAAAGGAATTTGAAGCAGTAAAATTGCAGTCTGACTGCTTGAGGAAATTTTCCCAATTCACCAGTTCTGTTCAGTTGGAATTAATAGGTGAGATATATGTCAAGATCTGAAAGATCACAACAATAAATTCTCAAAACAGGATCCAGAGTTCTCAAGAGTCTTAACTGCTTTAATCTTAGGGCAAGCAATACTCAACTCTTCCCAGTCCTTCAGTAAATTTGCAAGGTGCTCTCCCAGCTGTGAGATGAAAGGGCCTAGATCATACAGAGCACACAGGCATGTTTATGTAAAGAACAGTAACAATCCTCCAAGCAAGAGAGGAGAGAAAAAGGAAGAGAATTTGGATCTTATCAGTTGTAACTACACCTGCTGCAGTTTGATCTTGCCTTCCTATAGACAAATGTGTTAAAAATCTATACCTTGATGTGAAAAAAGTATAAACAATTGATATGGAAATACTGGATTCTAGCTTGGGTTCTGATGCTTTCCATCAAATTCTTTGCCAAAGACAGCCAAAACAAGCAGTTTAGTCAAGTCAGGAAATGGCTGGTAAACCTGTGCTGTCAGATCTCTAAGGTATTGCCTTTACATTTTGTTTCTCCCCTAGTTAGCAGTAGTTTTCTAAAAGACTTTAATGTTGATTGGCTGTGCTAAGTTCATATTAAAGCAAAGGAAAAAGATTGCAAAGAGAAGATGAACAGTTGTGAAAAGCAGGTATATGCAGAGACTTAAATGGAATTTACAACTATTTTAAGGGATGTCTAGAGTTTTTGGTTTAAAACCTGTAGCTCTCCTAGTATCTAGGGGCATCCCTTGCCATCTTTCATGTTGTCTTGTCCTGCCTATGGGGAGGGGGGAAGAGGGGAGAACGACTAAGGTTCTATGAATCCCCTCCAGCTAAATTAAGGCAAAATGACACCAAACGATCAATTAAATGTTTTATTTGTAACAGGGGTAGTTTGAACATGGAAAACGAGGAAAACATTGGCAACATGGGTTCTTATCAGAAATATCTGTGAGAGGGAGAAGAAAGGACAAAGAAAAGAGAGGAAAAAAAGGTATCACCAGTCCTGGGGCCAGTGTTGATCTGGCCAGCGGATTGGGGGTCCAGGTCCTTGATCCAGCCAGCGGAGGGGGGGTGTCCAAGCCCTTCAGGGCGCAGGTTGGGTGGTCCTTCTTTAAAACCCCATGTTTCCCGCCCTTAGGCTGGCTTGTTCGCTTTCGATGCTAATTAGATGACCTGTGCAGTCTGGGCTTCTCGAGTCTTCCAGAAAGTGCAAGCACACTCTCCATCACATTTGAGAGGAGTGCCAAGCCACTCTCCATAATATTTGAGAGGAGTGCCAAGCCACTCTCCATCATATTTGAGAGGTTGTGGCAGTCTAGGGAGGTCCCCACCAACTGGAGAAGAGGCAACATCACCCCCATTTTTAAAAAGAGAAAAAAGGAACACCCGGGGAACTATAAGCCAGTCAGTCTCACCTCTGTGCCTGGCAAGATGGTGGAGCAGATCCTCCTCGAAACCATGCTAAGGCACACGGGTAGCAAGGAGGTGATTGGGGACAGCCAGCATGGCTTCACCAAGGGCAAATCATGCCTGACCAACTTGGTATCCTTCTATGATAGTGTTACAGCATTGGTGGACAAAGGGCGGGCAACTGACATTGTCTGCCTGGACTTGTGCAAGGCATTTGACACTGTCCCGCATGATGTCCTTGTCTCTAAATTGGAGGCACATGGATTTGACAGATGGACCACTTGTTGGATAAGGAACTGGCTCGATGGACGCACTCAAAGAGTTGCAGTCAATGGCTCAATGTCTAGGTGGAGACCAGTGACGAGTGGTGTGCCTCAGGGGTCAGTACTGGGGCCAATGCTGTTTAATGTCTTTGTCAGCGACATTGAGAGTGGGACTGAGTGCACACTCTGCAAGTCTGCCAACGACACCAAGCTGTGTGGTGTCGTTGACATGCTGGAGGGAAGGGATGCCATTCAGAGGGACCTTGACAGGCTGGACAGGTGGGCCTGCATGAACCTTATGAAGTTCAACAAGGCCAAGTGCAAGGTCCTGCACGTGGGTCAGGGCAATCCCAAACACAAGTAGAGACTGGGCGGAGAGTGGCTCGAGAGCAGCCCTGAGGAGAAGGACTTGGGGGTACAGGTGGATGAGAAGCCGGCAATGTGAGCTTGCAGCCCAGAAGGCCAACCATATTCCAGGCTGCATCAAAAGCAGTGTGGCCAGCAGGTCAAGAGAGGTGATTCTGCCCCTTTACTCCGCTCTCGTGAGACCCCACCTGGAGTCCTGCATCCAGCTCTGGAGCCCCCAACATAAGCAGGGCATGGATGTGCTGGAGTGGGTCCAGAGGAGGGCCACAAAGATGATCAGAGGGCTGGAGTACCTCTCCTATGAGGACAGGCTAAGACAGTTGGGGCTGTTCAACCTGGAGAAGAGAAGGCTCTGGGGTGACCTTATAGCAGCCTTCCAGTACCTGAAGGGGGCCTACGGGAAGGATGGAGAGGGACTTTTCACAAGGGTGTGTAGTGATAGGACAAGCGGGAATGGCTCTAAACTAAAAGAGGGCAGATTTAGATTAGATATTAGGAAGAAATTTTTTACCATGAGGGTGGCGAAATGCTGGAACTGGTTGCCCAGAGAAGTTGTGGATGCCCCCTCCCTGGAAGTGTTCAAGGCCAGGCTGGATGGAGCTCTGAGCAACCTGGTGTAGTGGAAGATGTCCCTGCTCATGGCAGGGGGGTTGGAACCAGATGATCTGTAAGGTCCCTTCCAGCCCTTACCATTCTATACTCTCTATTTTCCATATAATTTGGTTTTCATCTTGTTTTTCACAGTTTCTCCAAAATAGATGGCAGCAAAACTGTCAAAGTCAGGGCATCAGATCCAGTCCTGTCATAACCTTGTTATGACGTAAATCAAACTTAAATCTTGATCCACGGTATTTGATCTGACAATAGGTGAGACAATATCATCCATCCCTGGTTTTGGGCCAAATTATTTTAAAATATATATGTCAAAACTTCTTAAAAGTTATGAAGTATCAGCTCCTTCTGTCTTTGTTGTAAATCAGATGCTCCAAAACATCAGACAAAGGTTGAAATAGAATTCAGACCATAGAAGGGTTTTTTTACTAAAGCAGAAAGCTATCTGGTGGGCTTGATGATATTAAGAAAGAATTATGTGGCTTCAGGCTTTTCTTATGCTGTATTATTAAAAATAAATCAGAGTGGTACAGCAGGACTTGTTAAACAAAATTTCCATCTCCTGGCAAATTTAAACACTTTCAAATTTGCTACAAATTAAGATAGTTGCATTTTCAGAACTTTATGAAGGAAAACTTCTGTACATTATCAATGCAAACATCAAAGTAATCACATTTCATTTCCTTATGATACATAGATTATCATAAAAACACCTAACCAAAATTGTCAAAATATTCTGTTTCAACATGTGTTCCATGGATGATGTACTAGATATGCTGGTATTATTCTTAGTTGATTTCACTAGAAAATGTGATTTCCAAGGGAAAATTTCTTGCTCAAGTATTTATAGCAGTTCAAATTTTGCTGACATGTTTTAAACTAAAACATCCTGTCTCTGGGTATATCTGGAAGAAAACAGCCTAATTCTTCCTAGACTTTTGTAACAGCGAACATAGTTATTGAAACATGATTTACTTGGAGGGCGGAGAGGGGTGTGTATGTGCGTGATGACAATACGCACAAGACAGAACTGAAACTGTTGAGACAGGATTCCAGATACTATGTTCTGCTTTTTCATTTCCGTAACCTTTAGTCATTGACATAGTTAATGTTGATTCAGATGAATTGGTATAAGTGCCATTTACCTGGACATTTATACAAACTTTAAAATACATACAGTCTTGAAAATGTTACAAATTATTATATCATGTAATGAAATCTCAGTAACCCAGAATTCCATAATTACCTGGAAACATCCAGAAGATTATCATAGAGTTAAGGACTACAGTCCATAAACTTGACTGAATTATTTTTCAGAAAAATCAGGATTATTATTAAGAGTTAGCTTTCTGAGTTGTCTATAGCTTGATCAGGGTTTCGATAGATACCCTAATGAAAAGTTGTATTAAGCACCTTTTTCTCCTTCTAGGCATCCCTAAAGTTTCCATTACAAACATGTATAACATTTTAATCTACATTCACCCCAATAGACTTTAAGTACAAGTTTGACTATTTAATCTGAAAAAGCTAATTCACATTAATAGCATGTTAATCTATATGGTTAACACTCATCTTTGGTAATAATAGCTGTTTAGTTTTATAAAGCATTCATTAAATGACTTGCTAAATTATATAAAGATCATAATAGGCATTTAATGGATGCTTTTTAAAGTGAAGGAGAAATTACTTTAGATTATAAGTAACTGTAGGTTTATAAAGCCATCATTATATGTCTATTAAGACCATTTAACTTTAGTGTTCCATAATTAGAGAAGCCAGAATTTTAATTGCACATTTGCAAACTGCTAGCTAGGACTCCTGCAAACAGCTCTCCTTTTATCCTAGACACTGTTGAATAGAGTTTGCGCTTTCTGCACGTTTTCTTTCTAGAAGATTTTTTTTAATTTGTAGGAAATATCCTATTACACTATAATTAATGACATGGGACAGAAAAAAGAAGGCATTTAATATACTAATATTTCCTTAAAAATTATGTCTAATAGTTGAGAAAAGAATTACAATATTAATTTTTGGTTCGTTAGCGGTTAAAACTGAATGCCAATGGGAAGTCATTGTCCAAACTACACAGAGTACTTTTACCTTTGGATGACCAGCTGAAAACAGGCAAGAATAAAAATTTTGCCCAAATCTAGTTCTTTTGGCCTAAATCTACCTCTTATGTAGCTGCCCAAATCATAAAAATATACTTGTCATTAATTCTATTGTATTCAGTATAACTGGAGATGCTAAATAGGTGTTTCTTTTAATCATAAAGAATGTAAATCATGGAGAACGTAAAAATTATTCAGCTCCCAGATATACTCCAGTGTTCCTGAGGACACCGACATTGTCCAGGTCTTTTCTGTTCCATTCTTAATCCAGTTGTCAGACCTCAGTTTCCTAACAGCTGAAACTCAAAATTTAAAACGTTCTTCCATCTTTGAATAAAAAGAGATTTTTCACCTAGAATATTTATTTTTAAAAAATTCATAGAATCACAGAATGGTTTGGGTTGGAAGTGACCTTACGGTCATCTAGTTCAACCCCCCTGCAGTGAGCAGCTACATCTGCAACTAGATCAGGTCACTCAGAGCCCCGTCCAACCTGACCTTCAGTGTTTTCAGCGATGGGACATCTGCCACCACTCTGGGCAACCTGTTCCAGTGTTTCGCCACCCTCATTGTAGAATATTTCTTCCTCATATCCAGTCTAAATCTATCCTCTTTTCGTTTAAAGACGTTATACCTTGTCCTATCGTAACAGGCCCTGCTAAAAAGTATGTCCACATCTTTCTTACAGACCCCCCTCTAAGTACAGGAAGGCCACAGTAAGGTGTCCCCAGAGCCTTCTCTTCTCCAGGCTGAACAGCCCCAACTCCCGTCTTCACAGCAGAGGTGTTCCAGCCCTCTGACCATTTTTCTGGCCTTTCTCTGGACCTGCTCTGACAGGTCCATGTCTTTCCTGTGCTGAGGGCTCCAGAGCTGGACACAAGACTCCAGGTGAGGTCTCAACAGAGCAGAGTAGAGGGGCAGAATCACCTCCCTCGCCCTGCTGCTCACGCTTTTGTTGCAGCCCAGGGTATGGTTGGCCTTCTGGGCTGTGAGTGCACGCTCTCCAGTCATGTTGAACTTCTCATCAACCAACACCTCCAAATCCTTACCCTCAGGGCTGCTCTCAATTCCTTCTTTCCCCAGCCTGTATTGACACTGGGGGTATCTTGGACTTGGTACTATCCTGATCTTTTTCTTTACTTCTATGTAAACACAAAACAGACCTTCCACAGCCAAGGAAATATGTATAAAGCTCATTGGTGTCTCATTCTTTTCAGAAACATAACTTTGAACTTTGTGATATGTCAGATTATATTTTCCAGGATGGGCATGTGGATTCAGAAAGAGAGATGATGTGAGATGGTCTCCCACGTAAAACACTACATGACCTGCTTCTGTTCATACTGTTTTAAGTTTCCCAATTGTTTACTGATGTTCATATTTTCTCTTCAATTTGGGCTCAAAGCAGAAGCAAAGTATTTGCATTTGAGTTGCCGAATGTTAGAAATGGAAAAATGGCAGAAAGGGTTAACCTTCATCTCACACCCATGACTGCTCTCCATTCCATTGCATCTGTTTCCTTTCCATTACCCTCAGTTCGAGGCTGGCAAAATTACATTTTCTCTGTTCAGTTTTGTCATGCTTTGTTTTTAAGTCTTGCATCAGATCCACTATGTTAGTGTCTATGGGCCCCCAACAGTGAATTAAATGATGTGACTAACATTCCTGAAGGCCATTTTCTATTAAAATCCAGTTCTTGTTTTCTTTTGTAATTCTGATTGGTTGATTTTAATAGGTCTTTGCCACAAATACATTTAGTAAGTCTAGCTTGCTAGCAATTTTATAGAGTATACAAGCATTATACTTGGATAACTCTACGCTTTTCTAGTCTGAACTTCGTCTAATACTGCACAGGTGGGGGAAACCACAGGGAGCTCCTTCTTTTTTAAAAAACTTAGTCTTTGAGACTAACAAATAAGTTTGTCAAGAAATTCAGCTATTCTGCAAACTGACTGTATTTCCTTGGCCTCTAAGTTGAGGTTCTTTAAATGTGAGCTCTGGCCAGGTAGTTCTCCAGTTTTTGCTGAAAAGGGTCAGTTCCCTCTTTTAGCTTAGTCACAGACAGAGAGACCTACTGCAGGAAGTAAGTCCCAAATAATATTCTCTTGATGTAGCCTCGAGAACCTACCTTGACAAAAATTCTGCTGCTTATTCATTATTTATCCTGATAAGGGAGAGATGCGTTAAACAATATAAGGAACTGGAAAAAAAAGAGAGTGATATGTAAGAAGACAAGATAGTAAACTGGTTAATGACTAAAGATGAAAGTGCAAAAAAGTAACGGGAGAAATAAAGATATGCAAAACGACCTGATACTAGGAGAAGAGGAAGATGAAAGCAGAAGATGGACCGACAAAGAGAAAATAAGAAAGAAAAAATGAGTAATACATTAAGTCCAAGTAAGAAAACCCAGGAGTTGGAGAAAGCAGTTGCAGATTTAGTCAAGTAGCTGCACTGGAACACATTTAACAGCAAGCCTGGCAAAGAAAGCAGCCAGCCTAGATTAAATCCTCCAAAATGAAATAACATCATCAGTTAACAGTTACACTTTGGGCAGGGCACACCTTGCCCTGAGAATCAGAGCAAGGCAATCACTGTTTTTTAGTAGAGATACTGGTGTTATACTGTCATATGAGATCACGTATTGCTATAAAAAAGCACCTATAAAGACCTCACTTGCTTTACTTAAAACATTACACAGTCTATGCCTGTTGGAGTTGGTATTCAAAAGAAAAATGCTCATAGGCACTGCCTGGGATCTGTCTCGCTAAGATAAAGCTTTGAGTCTGAGTTGTTTTTTCCTGTGTGCTCAGAAAAATTTAGAATTTTCTGTTATCTTTTCTATTTCACTTCTGTATTTCAAGTCTGTTCCCCCAATAGCTGAGTTCTTAGGCTTGGTTTGAATAATAACCCTAGAAGAAAACTCTGTCTTCTGAATTCCATGTTTAGTTCCTGGTTGCTTGATATTTTAAGCACATAAATATTTATACTACTGTAGTATCTCAGTGTCGCAGGAGTGTTCCAACTTCTTTTAACTAGTGAAATATTAAAGCAGGATCCTCCTTCTCATATAACCATACCTAAGCTTTAAGGCACATTAGTGACTATGCTTTTTGTCTTCTAAAATCACCAATAATGCTCTGGCTGTGCAACTGTACAATTAACACGTAAAGTGTTTAGTGCCAGACAAAATAACAGTGTTCTACTGGCAACCACAAGTGAATGGCTACAGAAATCAGGAGGAGCAGATAGCCTCATAATCATCGCACCAAAAACTGTTGTTATGGAAACTGAGTTTCCCAGGACACATCCGTAGGTCTTAAAATATTTCATCTTAGCTTGTAGCTAGAAGTTTGCAGCTGCTCTCTATGTACAGTACAAGAACTTACTAACAGTTTTTCAGCCATTTGTGGTACAGCAAAATAGACTGCAAACTATTCACAAATTGCTTTTCTCTGAGAGTCCAGCAGTATTTTCCCAAAAATGTTCAGTTTTACTACCTTCCTCAAGATATTGTTGCTGAATAGAAGCATAGATTTTTGAGAAGTATTCTTAAATGCAGCAAGGAAGTACTGACTTGTTACTACCACAATAAACCCTGAAGTTTTTGACACTTTCTTTTAAACTGTGATTTGTCAGTTGTGACATGTTTCTAAAGCTCCACAATTTTCACTTGCGTGAGATGGACACCGTACTGCATTAAACAGTTTGAATTAATTTAGCTCTTAATTTGTCAACAAGAAGCATATTTATTCTCTCTCAAAAGGCAGTACAATAGAAAACTTAGGAAACGACAGTTAGCAGCGGACCACATACGGTGATTTTTTCTTTTCCTGGAAAGGATTTGACAATCAATATTTGTTCCTTGTAATTTCAGTGGCAGAATTCAGCTGTTTTTCTGGGGTTTTTTTCTGTTCAAAATGTCATAATCCCTCTAGAAATACAAATTTCATTCCATATACAAGCTTACAATGGATAGTAATATCTGGTCTTGGAATACATAATTATAATTAATGTATATATAATTCATTAGGCTGTAAGTATCAGCTGATACTTATGTGATGTGTTACAGTAAAAAGATAATAAATAGGGTATGAGAGAAAATGCCCCGAGGTGAAATCTTAGCTTCATTGAAAATCAATAGCGAAACTCTTATTGCCCATCAGTGAGACAGAGACTTTGCTGTCCATGTGAGAATTGAAACAGAATTTAATTTCTCCGCTTGTGAGAACTTGTATTATGTGATTATTTTATTTGGGTTTAATTCGCTGTTACTTCTTCAGGCAAAGCTCCAGTTGTAATCTTGTCTCTTGCTATCAGTGGGAATTTTTCCTAAGGAGAACATTCTGACAGCACTGCACAGTTTGTTCTTTTTTGTTGTTTATCTTTTGTCTGTTTTAGTGTTTATCTTATGGAAGAATAAGGGAAATAAGGGCAGCTTTTTGGAACTGAGTAGAATGAAAAAGAAAATCGGATGACGAAAAAGAAGTAATGATTATACAGGGTTATTCATGGTTAAACTTATATTGTGGATGTGGAATTAGGGCTACCTTACTTGCATGAGGGTTCTCTCCTTTTTCAAAGAGGCGTAGGGAGATACCTCAGTGAAAGGGGTGAAGGAGTCGGCCTTTGAGTCTGCGCTCCCCAGAGCCGTTTGCCCCTGTTCCCTCCGTGTCTTCCCGCCACGCCGAGCCCCCGGGAGCCTGCCCGGCGTCCCGCTCCCTGGCAGCCCCCTCCCGCTGCTGGCGCTTAGGGAAGGGGCTGGATACGTGACCCCTCCCCGCGCCCCCGCCCCGCTCCACCGCTCAAGCCGCCGGCTCCGGCCTGCCTTCCCTGCAGCAGCCGGGGCCCCGCCAGCGGCCAGCGGACCCCCCTCGCCCCCCGGGTGCCTTTCCGCGCCCCTCGGCGGCGGTCGGAGGAAGGCTCCGCGGACAGACAGACAGACAGACAGACAGACAGACAGACAGCAGCCTTGGGGGGAAATTATTGGGGTCAAACCATTTTGTCTTGCTTTCTGTAGCATTCACCTTTTATATTTGCCTTGTGTGGGGCTTAAGGGCGGAGCTGGGTGGCCCTGGGCGGTGCAGCAGTGACCCGCCTGCCCCCAGCTTCTGCTCTCCTTCGGGGACCTGTGCCGAGGCCGTGGGGCCTGGTGTGCCGAGGGGCCTGCTGTGCTCAGGGGCCTGCTGTGAAGGAAGGGGTTAAAAGGGATTTTAATAGAAGTGGAATTATCTAATAGTTGCTGTGTATTTAAAAAACTGATAGTGCTTATCTATTGTCTAAATTAACCGAAGCAGAGAGCCTTGCATCTCCATACAAAGGGGTTAGTTCCTGACAGGGGCTGGGAATCGCCTAGAACCGGTCAAGGCCGACCCTGCTGTATGGATGGGAGCCAGAAGAGAACTGAGTTTGCGCAGAAACAAAGGTCAATCAGCGGACACCGTGATGAAGAGGATGGGTCTTCATCTTGGGACCCCCGACGACCACCAATAGGAGGCACTGTGCAAGCGCAGCTGGGAGGAGACTATGGAAATTACTTCTTGGAACTAATTGTAACATGGAAATTATTTCTTGGAACTGATTTTGATATGCAATGAGGATAGATGCATATGTATAGGTGTATTGGGAAATCTAATGTATATGTAATATTTGATTGTATAAATTGAAGAGACACGTTGCTGCTCGGC
>Ga0065711_1028411_pt1 | contig 41363 bp, 14 predicted proteins | sample Hoacrofraction12_FD_59098 | JGI IMG/M metagenome (GOLD analysis project Ga0065711, IMG submission 59098) | Hoatzin crop microbial communities from Cojedes, Venezuela - Epithelial fraction 12 v2 (version 2) | ecosystem: Host-associated > Birds > Digestive system > Esophagus > Crop | place...
ACTGAAGCAAAGAAGGCATTCAGTAGCTCTGCCTTCTCTGCATCCTCCATCACCAGGACACCCGCCTCATTCAGCAGCGGCCCCACATTGTCCCTAGTCTTCCTTTTGCTGCTGATGTAGTTGAAGAAGGCCTTCTTGTTGTTTTTGACATCCCTTGCCAGATTCAATTCCAGGTGGGCCTTGGCCTTCCTTGTTGCATCCCTGCATGCTCTGACCACATTCCTGTATTCTTCCCAAGTGTCCTGTCCCTCTTTCCACATTCCACGGACCTTTCTCTTCCACCTGATCTTTGCTAGAAGCTCCTTGTTCAACCATGAAGGTCGTCTGCTTCCTTTGCCCGATTTCTTTCTCAGGGGGATGCATCGCTCCTGAGCTTGGAGGAAGTGTCGTTTAACGAGCGACCAGCTCCTTCTTCCATGGAAGACAGTTTTATTTTATCCACGTGATCCTGAGAGACAAAACTTTTCTCTGCTTTTCTCATGTGATATCATAGATTTCAAGGAAGTTTAGTGTCTTGTTGAAGTTAATGTGAAAGACTGAACAAGGTCCAGCTCTGGAAGATGAAAGGTCCTCAGTGTTCAGGCAAGAAAGGAGTGGACACAGAATGTTCATATTCCTCAGCTTTTTTGATTGTGAGATAGACAAGAAGAATTAATTCAAAGAAATAGAACAGATCTTTCTGAAGAAAGGCATAAAAGCATCTTTTGTTTTCTAGTGAATTTCTGTGTTGATTATAAGATTTTTTTCTATTTTCTTATTTAGCATCCCAGGTTTCATGTGCTGCTTGAATCACGAATACCAGTAAAAACTGGAATATACTTTGCAATGGCACTGAGTAGTCACAGCTCCATATGAAATCAAGTCACATTCAAAAATAGAATTCTGATTCTTATATAAAGAGTGTTTAAATTTTTTATTTCAGTGATTTTTCATTTATTAAAATATCCTGTCTTAATCGTGCCATACATATTGTTAGAAGAAAGATACCCATACATAAATGATATAGGCTTGCCAGCTTAGAATAGCACCCACAGATTTCTCAGCTATTTACAGCAGCACAAGCTGAATGTATTATTTGGTTTAGGTATGATTGGGAAGGAGAAAGGGAAGAATAAGATCAGCTACACTATATGACATTTTGTTCCACATCCTGCATGTTCTCTATTAAAAGCCTCCATTATGGATGTGGAAAAAAGGAAGCTTTTAGTTTTCCCAGTTTGATGAGGATCTATGATCTCACTCAGGCATTTAATTCAGTTTCCTAAAGATAGGTGGAATTAATTCAGTCATAGCCCCAGTTACGTGCAATTTGTGAAGCAGAAATGTAAGAAAAATGGCACTAAAAAGAATGACAGTTGCTAAGACCAGAAATAGAGATGACTGAGTTCTTACAAGATCTGGTTTTGTAGGCTATGCCCAAAAGCCTGTATATAAATCTACATTTAAGTAACTAAACATGGTTTGGCTTTCAGAATGCTGAATCACTCAAGAAAGCTGTTGACATAATTGAAAGCCAGAGATACTTGCAGTCTCTGAAAATAAAGCCACATTTTCTTATATGCATAATTTGGTCACATTTCTTTAAGTATTTTAATTAGAAACTATATAACTCCTCTTTAGGAGTTTCCCTACCTCTACTTCCTGTTTCTTAATCCATTCTCTCCATCATCATCTTACCTCTTGTATACTGGACTGCCAATATCTGAGGAATGAACTTGAGATGAAAGGGAATCAAAACAAAGATCCAAACCTAGCAATTATTTCCTAGGTCCATAGCAAAAACTAGAACAGTTGTTCCTGAAATCTTAAAAATCTAGGGAGTTTAGCCCACAATTCTGCATGGCTAGCTGAGACCCAGACTCATCCATATTTCACAGAAATTTGAGCAGGAATATTTTAAGGATGTTTACTGCATTACTTCTCAGTTTGGCAATCTCCATATTAAATGAAAGGATTATATTACATGTTATCTGGACCCTGGAGCTGCTAGCACTCTGTTATGAGAACTCTATTATGACTAAAAAAATACTAACCAGATCAGGAAGAAGAAAATAGCAACTGTAATGGCTTAATGGACAGAACAGCTGCTTTGCTGGTGCTGATTCTCCATTTACTATGGAGAGCTCACCAAGTCTAGAAAATAGACTTCTGAAGTATTAAATGCTCAGTGTTATAGCAAATAATGTTGAAAGATAAAGGAAGACATTTTTTAAGCTGTTTTTTTAATTAGAAGTAAGTCCAAGTTTACTGTAGGTATTAATATGAATCTAATTTTGTTCTCTATTCAGAATTTTCTGATCCTAGATTTTGGAACTATCTCTTTTTCTGATTTCTGCTATAGGCATTCTTCTTATGCATACGGAGTTTAGATTTGCAACTATAATAGCCATCCAGTTTCTTCTCTCAGTAGCTGCATTTTGTTTGATAAGGTAGGCCACTGCACTGGGTTTACATGGCAAGGTTTGGTAGCAGGGGGGCTACAGGGTTGGATTCTGTGGGATGATACTAGAAGATTCCCCCACGTTGGATAAGAGCCAGTTCCAGTGGGCTCCAAGGTGGAACCACCAGTGGCCAAAGCTGAGTCAATCAGTGACGGTGACAGTGCCTCTGTGATAACGTATTCAAAAAGAGGTAAAAACACCGCTGCACAACAGCAGCTGGAAGAAAAGAGTGAGAAGATGTGAGACAAACAACTCTGCAGACACCAAGGTCAGTGCAGGAGGAGGAGGAAGTGCTCCAGGTAGCAGAGCAGAGATTCCCCTGCAGTCCATGGTAAAGACCATGGTGATGCAGGTTGTACCCCTGCAGTCCATCCCACACCAGAGCAGGTGGATGTGCCTGAGGCAGGCTGTGACCTCGTGGAGAACCTGTGCTGGAGCAGGCTTCTGGCAGGACCCGTGACTCTTTGAAGAGGAGCCCACACTGTAGCAGATATTCTGGCCTTTTTTTTGACCCTGTGGAAAGAACCCACACTGGAGCAGTCCGTACTTGAAGGAATGTGTCCCATGGGAAGGACCCATGTTGGAGCAGTTCTTTAACAACTGCAGCCCATAGGAGTACCCATATTGAAGAATTTCATGGAAGTCTGTCTCCTGTGGGAGTGACCCCACTCTGGAGCAGGGGAAGAGTGTGAGGAGGAAGGAATGGCAGGGACAATGTATGACAAACTGACTGTAACCTCCATCCCCCATCCCCCTGCACCACTTGGGAGGAGGAGGTAGAGCATTTGGGACAGAAGTTAAGCCAAGAAGAAGGGAGGGGTGGGGGAAACATGTTTTAAGAGTTAACTTTATTTCTCATTATCCTAGTCTGATTGGGTTGGTAATAAATCAAATTAATTTCCCTGAGTAGAGCCTGTTTTCCTGTGATGGTAATAGGTGAGTGATCTCCCTGTCCTTATCTTGACCCACGAGTCTTTTGCCACATTTTCTCTCCCCTGTCCAGTTGAGGAGGGCGAGTGATAGAGAGGCTTTGGTGGGCACCCGGCATCTAGCCAGGGTCAACCCGCCACAGCCATGCAAACTGTAGTAAGTATAAGCAACACTTATCACTATCAACCTGTGACTGAACTCAAAACACAACAAGAAGTGAAAATGGTAGCTGGTATTGTGGGATTCAATACTTTCTAAATAAGACAGGAGAAAATAAAGAAAGGACTATAACCATTGGAAAGTAAGCAAATGCTGAAGTCAGAGGAGGCATGAACTGCCTTAAAGAAAGAATTGTAAATAAATAAATAAAAAATGGATCAGAACAAAGGACTTGTGAGCACTTGGAGAAAGAGCTGAATTTCCCTTTGCAGTTGGCTATGTCCTAGTTTCCAAGTTCCTGGCCAACAGGCTGGTGACTTCTTTTTCAACAGGAACCACATATCCTACTTAGTTTTGCATTACTGGACATATATCTAAAGAAGATTGTTCACTGGAGGACACAAACGCCCACTGCATGTACTGACAAGCTGAATAACAATATTGAATGATATTTTAGTCTCTCCCACAGTATAACATCATTTATTGAGTATTCACCTCTTATCTTTTTTCCTTCTGCTGTTACCTTTTTCTTTCAGTGTCATAAATGCAAATCACCACCTGAACCCCTCAATTTATGGACAAGATATAGACACCACTGTCAGTTTAAAACAACAATTTCTATATTCTATTTCGATATTTATTTTTCACCAAACATGACAGAATAGTCTGTAACTTGCTGCAAAATTTTTAAAGGAGAAAAAATGCTTTTAATATTGGTAGTGTTTGGGGAATTTTTCCTTTAAAATTTCCATTGAAACAGTTCAGTTGAGCCATGTCTTTTACAAAATTTTATCATCATTCCTTATGCAATTATCCACTGGGACTATTTAATTCTAATTTTGGATCAAACCAAATTTCAGTTATTAAAACTACTGAATGGTTTCAGTCATTTTAACAATTATAATCATTAATTTTGGTTTTGGATTAGTTGGAAGCTGTAGCTCAAACCTCCATTCTTAGCACGTAGAATTAGTCTGTCAGGACTACACACCCAGGAGCCAAATTTTTGGCTTATTGTATGACAGTAGACGTAAATATTTTGCTGTGTCATGAGAAAGACATTTTGGAACATTGTGCAGGAGATCTGTCCTAAAAGAAGGTGTGGGATCTAAAAATCCCGTGAAGCAATATAAAAACATAAGGAGACACAACTTCATATCAGTCAAAATGACTCATTTAGAAAATAATCTGAGATGGTTTCAGAAGCAAAGAAGAAAACATAAATGGTTTAGGTAATGAAAGAGCCATACATAAAAGCAGTTTCATGCTATACTTCAGGTGCTGAGATGATTCATTAGTGGTCGTAAAACTGGATAATGGAAAGAAAATTAGTATTTTTGCTTCACACACTAGAGTAAGTAATTTTGCAAATTCATGGTGGTATATTCTATTATTGTTTAATTGCTCTTTGATGTATTTATGGGTTTTTTTCCCCTTATGAATGTGAATATCTCTATGTAAATCTACAGTATTGGAAATATAAGTAAAAGACTTCTACACATTTAATAGTTAATAAAAGATTTTGCATATTTGTTCTTGATCTACCAAGGTTATATTTAGTCCCTCTCAAATGTTTCTTTAGATGAACTAAATTATAGTTTTCATCAAATAAGAAAGGTCACTTTAATCTTGTTTTCTTACTTCCAAAAGAGAGTAAATTTTACCTGTGTCTGTTCAATTCCATTTTTGAGGGTCAAGACAAAAAGTTAATAACTTTGTTTTGCCCATTTGCTCTGACAGCTGGTGGTCAATTAGTATTCCCTCATCCCATAATTGGAATCGCTGATTACAAACCACTGTTGCTAAAACTCAAATATTGTGGCTCATTAGCAAATTCACTACCAGGTGAGATTAAGGGAAATGTCCCCCTAGTTAAGCCACCAGGAGCTGCGCCAAACTGTAATCAGTCTTTTGCATACATCAGAGACCTACAAACACAGCGGAATGATTGTATAAGCAGCAGATGCAAGTTAAAGCTGCATCAAATTCTTCAAACATAAGCGCTTTGCCAGATATCCAGCTACTCTTGCAAATGCCACTACCTCACTATTTGGCAAGTTTTCTAAGATGTACAGCTAACACAAAGTAGAGTAATACCAAATTGTCCACACAATTTATAAAAGATATTTTTAACCAGATGCAGATAATAATTCTGATTCTGCTATTGATGAGATTATAGTTGCTGTTCCCTCTGCACTCCAGCTTCAGAATGCCTAATACTGAATCCTGGTAAACACTGAATTTGTAGGAAATCCAATTTCTGAACTAGCTTTTCCATGAAGAAGTACTTCACATATTGTTGTCATGCTACCCTTTTACCAAAAAAGATCTAGCTCATACTGAACATTAGCTGTGAAGTAAAGTTCACTGGGAATAAGGGAAAAATTTGGGGTAGGGAGCTTATTAAAAAATCTCGTGAGCAGTGAGGTCTAAGATGATGTATATGGTCACTTTGCAGGTGATTAATGTTTTGATACATACATCACTTGTTTTTTTCTTTTTAATGTATCTCCATTTTTAATTCCTCACTCCTTTCCAAGAAGTCCTATATGAAAATCAATCTTTCCAAATATTGCCTCTTCTACTTTTTTGGTGTGATTTTTTCAGCTATATTCTAGGAATTGACCTGGGAATTAGGAGACTGTGGTTCTGTGGTTCCCAAATATAAACTGTTGATCCGATGATGATGTCTTTTCTATAACTTTTTTCCCTTTGTCTCACTCTGTTTAAATTATAAGCTCTTTAGAACTAAGATTCTCTCACTATGTTTTTCTTACAGTGTCTCAGCACTTTGAAGACCAATGAATGGGAGCTACAATCTACTAACACAGTTCAGACAATACTTGGAATCTGTACCTTCAGCATTCAGCTCATTCTTTCAGGGGACAGTACCTAGCAATGTGCTGAAATGTTTTTCGGCTTTCAGTGTTTTCTTCAATGTGCAGAAGAGCTTGTTGAAATCTTCATCTTTATTAGCTATTAGTCTGAAGTGAACGTGATCACTGAAAGCAATCAATGTGTTTAATGTTCTGGTATGTGCAATAGAAATAAGATTACTGTTCATTTCAGAGCAGTCCTTGCTTCATTCTGAAATCTGCCAATAACAGCCCAAAAATCTGCTTAACAGATTGTGTTACAACATATACTTCTATTCTCATGCTTGTAATCCTTGTCAATCTCCTATCCCCTTACATTTACATGTAGGGCTGATGTGTTGAAATGCGCATTTCTTAAGGTCCAGTGTGTCTGTGATTTCAAGTGACACAAATTGACTTTAACTGAATGTTTTCCAGTGATCTCTCATGGACCCTGGCTGCTTATCCATCAAATGCTGCAGCTTGCCTGACCAAACTATAATTGCATCAGTGAAGGAACTCATTGTTAGTGTTATTTACTTCTCTTCCCCTGGTTATCTTCAGAATCTTGAATTAAGACAATAACATTACATCTACAGAGCAGATTAGCTTGCTTCATTAGCAAGCAGGATGTAAATAGTCATGGACTGGCTGTGATGAGATTAAACTCTCAGCTACTCCAGAGAGTGTATAAAGAGGTGCTTGGAAGTCAGTATCTGGAACAGTGAGTGGAGAAATAAAATGCAACACGTGCAAAGATTTGAGTGTTGGCAACAGCGATGGGAAGCACAGATCCATTTGAGAATGCGAGAGAGATAGAAAAATATAGGTGACATGAGCCCATCGCCTACTTACAATAATCTCTGTTAAAATGACTGAGCAGTCCTATACTGTCTTATACAGTCCTTGAAGTGTGTCCTCAAAGACAAAAGGAAGAAGCTTGCCCTTCAATGGATAAACACACCTCATAATACAGAACTTCAAAACAGTGTATAAAAATCACAATCCTTGTTTGTACCCACTGACTACGAAAAGAACATTGTAAAGTAACTTAGATATAGATATGACCACGGTATATGTCTGGCATTACTTTAAGTGAATCATCACAAACTGCTTTAGCATTTGCATGTTCTTTGACACCACCACAGTGTGCTTAAGACTCTCAGTGACTGGCTATCATTTTTTTCCAGAAGTGCTACAGATTAAAGAGGACTTGCATTTTTATTCTATGGTTAGTAATATATGATAAGCTTTTCTTTCTTTTTTTTTCATAATTGTGGTTAAATTGCATGATATTCCTATTTAAATTAAGATCTATATAAAATAGTTGCAAGCTCTAATACATTTAGAATTTGCATTTCAGAAATAAAAATGCAAAAGCATCTTAAGATATTATTGCGTATGTAACCACAAGGAACTTTAACTAAATTCTGGTAAGTCATTGAGGTTTCTTGCTTATTATGCCAATGGATTTATCCTCGACATGGAAGGACCACACACTCTAGGGATTAGTGGTAATTACATTTCAGTCTAAGATCATCTCCATCCAGCAAAGACTGTCAATTGAATCATGTTGTGCTCAACTGCATAAAAATTATGCCAAATGATGTGTGGATATTTTAAAAGCAAGTTGCATATAAAAAGGTAAGTAGTAGAATATATTGTACTGCAAAATAAAGTTAGTGACAAGAAAGGTAACTGTTATTTCCCTGGGTGGTTTTTTTCATATTTAGTGCTCCTGCTGAAACTTACAGAAAAAGTTATGTCTTGGAATAAATATTCAATATTTAGAAAAAAGATTTTTAAAAGGTCCATTGGGATGTTTTTAATGAGATTTTGTGAGCATGTCTTCTAGTATTGGCTTAACACCACATTTAACCAGTAGTTACGAATTCTGAACGGATTCTTCAGTTTCTAGGTATTAATTGTGAGAAATAAAGCACCCCTTTCTCAGCTTTGGTAGTTTATTCTGTTGTTACCTTCTTCAGATCTCTTGCAAACTCCTGCATAACTTCACTGAAGCAATTCCTTTAAGATGACATGCGTCATGTTATTGCAGTTACCATTAATTTAAAGAAATTTAGTATAATTTAAACCAAATTCATTGTGACTCTAGAAGTCACAAATTATTTAAATCCTACTTGCTTACCTACAGTAAATTATTTTAGCTAACTGTACACAAAAATATCTTATATTTTTATTTTTTATTTTATTCAGTATTTTAAAATATTATTTTCTTGATAAAAATCATTATTTTAAACTACCCTACAGTCCTCAGAGAGTCTTAGAGAGAACTTCAAAGTGAGAGTCACAGAATCACAGAATTACAGATTGGTAGGGGTTGGAAGGGACCTCTGGGGATCATCTAGTCCAAGCCCCCTGCCACAGCAGCGTCACCTACAGCAGGCTGCACAGGACCTCATCCAGCTGGGTTTTGAATATCTCCGTAGAAGGAGACTCCACAACTCCTCTGGGCAGCCTGTTCCAGTGCTCCATTACCCTCAAAGTAAAGAAGTTCTTCCTCATGTACTTTCTTTCCTTGTCGCTGAGCACCACTGAAAAGAGTCTGGCTCCATCCTCTTGACATCCACCCTCAAGAAATTTAGAAGCATTTATGAGATCCCCCCTCAGCCTTCTCTTCTTCAGGCTAAACAAGCCCAGCTCCCTCAGCCTTTCCTTATAGGAGGGATGCTCCACTCCCCTCATCATCCTCATAGCCCTCTGCTGGACTCTTTCCAGTAGCTCCTCATCTTTCTTGAAGTAGGGAGCCCAGAACTGGACACAGTACTTCAGATTGGGCCTCACTAGGGCAGAGTAGAGGGGGAGAAAAACCTATCTCGACCTGTTGGCCACACTCTTCTTGATGCACCCCAAGAGACCATTGACCTTCTTGGAAACCAGGGCACACTGCTAGCTCATGGTTAACCTGTTCTCTACCAGGACACCCAGGTTTCTCTTCGCAGAGCTGCTCTCCAGCCGATCAGCCCCAAGCCTGTACTGGTGCATGGGGTTATTGCCTCCCAGGTGCAGGACCCTACACTTGCCCTTGTTGAATTTCATCAGGTTCCTCTCTGCCCAACTCTCCAGCCTGTCCAGGTCACGCTGAATGGCAGCACAGGCTTCCAGTGTATCCATCACTCCTCCCAGTTTTGTGTCATCAGCAAACTTGCTGAGGGTACACTTTAACTCTTCATCCAGGTCATTGATGACGAAGTTAAACAAGACTGTGCCGAGTACTGACCCCTGGGGGACACCACTAGTTACAGGCCTCCAACTAGACTCAGCGCCGATGATGACAACCCTCTGAACTCTGCCATTCAGCCAGTTCTCAATCCAACTCAACGACCACTCATCCAGCCCACACTTTCTGAGCTTCCCTAGGAGGATATTATGGGAGATTGTGTCAAAAGCCTTGCTGAAGTCGAGGTAGACAACATCTACTGCTCTCCCCTTATCTACCCAGCTGGTCACACCGTCATAGAAGGCTATTCAGATTGGTCAAGCATGATTTCCCCTTGGTGAATCCGTGCTGACTAGTCCTGATAATCTTCTTTTCCTCCACTTGCTTGATGATGACCTGTAGAATGAGTTGCTCCATCATCTTTCCCCGGATGGAGGTGAGGCCGACCGGCCTGTAGTTCACTGGGTCCTCCTTCTTGCCCTTTTTGAAGACTGGAGTGACACTGGCTTTTCTGCAGTCCTTGGGCACCTATCCTGTCCTCCAGAACCTTTCAAAGATGATGGAGGGTGGCTTAGCAATGGTATCTGCCAGCTCCCTCAGCACTCGTGGGTGCCTTCCGTTGGGGTCTATGGATCTGTGGGTGTCCAGATTGCTTCAGTGATCTCTCACATGATCCTCCTCGACCAAGGGAAGGTCCTCCTTTCTCTGGGTTTTCTCTCTTACCTCCAGGGACTGGGATACCTGAGGTCCAGCCTTAGCAGTAAAGTCTGAAGCAAAGAAAGCATCCAGTAACTCTCTGTTACGGTTTGGCTGTGGCTGGCAACAAAAGCACCATGCGGCCACCCCTCCCCCTGCTGGGGTGAGGAGGAGAATAGAAACAAACAGGAGGAAACTGGTAGGTCGGGATAAGGGCAGTTTAACAGAACAGCAAACAAAGGGAACAGTAACAACAACGATACAGATAAGGAGAATACACAACACAAACCGCATAACCCAGAAAGCCGCTCTCCCGGACTGGACCACCGCCTGCGCTTCCGAGCCCCGAGAGAGTTCCCGCCCCCAGCTCCTCCCGACCGGAACCCAGCATGACGGTTCACGGGATGGAATATCCTGCTCTGTTTGAACAGGTAGGGTCAGCCCGCCCGGCTGTGCCCCTTCCTGGATTCTGGTGAAATTATCCCTGTCCTGGCCAAACCCAGGACACTCTGCCTTCTCTGTATCCTCTATCACCTGTGCACCCACTTCGTTCAGCAGTGGGCCCACATTATCCATAGTGTTCCATTTGCTGCTGAAGTATTTGAAGAAGCCCTTCTTGTTGTCCTTGACTTCCCTTGCCAGATTTAAACCAGATGTGCCTTAGCCTTCCTCGTTGCATCCCTGCATGCTCGGACAATGTTCCTGTATTCCTCTCAATTGGCCTGACCCTCTTTCCACATTCCTTATGTCTTTCTCTTCCATAGAAGTTTTGCTAGAAGCTGCTTTCTCACCCAAGCAGGTCTCCTGCCATCTTTGCTTGATCTCTGACTCAGGGGGATGTACTTATCCTGAGCATGGAGGATGTGATGCTTAAATAGCGACCAGCTCTCTTGGACCTTCCAGAGCCCTGACCCACGGGATTCCTCCAAGTAGGTCCTTGAAGAGGCCAAAGTTTGGTCTCCTGAAGTCCTAGGCTCTGATGCTACTTATTGCTTTGCTTCCTTCATGCAGGATCCTGAACTCTACCATCTCATTGTCACTGCAGCCGTATTCATCACATATACTTCTAGTTAATTAATCTCTTATGAAAGCATATTATCAAGGGAGCAATCTCTGACCTCTAAAACAAGTGTTGAAATGCATCCTGTATCCACACCAATCACCTGGACCAAACCACCATTTTCACAGTGCATACTTGGCCCAGACAGATGAGGACAAGAGGAAACGGCCTGAAGGTGTGCCAGGGGAGGTTTAGATTGGATATTAGGAAAATTTTCCTCACTGAAAGGGTTACTAAGTTTTGGAACAGGCTGCCCAGGGAAGTGGTTAAGTCACCATACCTGGAGGTATTTAAAAAGCCTATAGATGTGGTTCTTAGGAACATGGTTTAGTGGTGGACTTGGCAGAATTACGATTATGGTTGGTGTCAGTGATCTTAAAGGTCTTTTCCAACCTAAATATTTCTATGACTCTCCGATCCTATGATTCTAGATCTTTAGCAGATTTAAGGCATGTTTGGGATAGGTTATTTTTGTGGGGTTTTTTCCCTTATGACATTTTAGTGCAAATTTTATGAAGTAATATCTGTGTCAGAGCCAACCATAGTAGCGGTTTTTAACATGACAGCAAGGATATATGTTGTATGCCGTTGGATGCAATAGGGGAGCACGTGGAGCGTTGCGAGGCCTGACAGGATAGCACTTTGAGACGTTTCGTGAATTCAGTTCTCTGTTACTTAATGTACCTTAGTCTACAAAACCTGCAACAGTGATCTCCACACTTTTCCAATCATGCACCCCTATCAGTAAAAAAAATTTGAGCATACACTCTCAATATGGATATGTTCATTTTTTTATAAATTACATACACCTGCTATTGTAGTTGTAATATTTTCATCTTTGTCGTGGTTTAGCCTGGCTGGATACCAGGTGCCCACCAAAGCCACTCTATCACTCCACATCCTTAACTGAACAGGGGAGAAACAGTACAATGAAAGGCTTGTGGGTCGAGATAAGCACAGGGAGAGATCACTCACCAATTACCATTATAGGCAAAACAGACTCAATTTGGTGAAATTACTTTAATGTATCACCAATCAAATCAGAGCAGGATAATGAGAAATAAAACCAGATCTTAAAACACCTTTCCCCTCCACTCCTGCCTTCTTCCCAGGCTCAACTTTACTCCCGTATTCTGTACCTCCTCTCCTTGAGTGGTTCAGGGGGACAAGGAATGGGAGTTGCGGTCAGTTCATCAGACATTGTCTCTGCTGCTCCTTCCTCCTCATTCTCTTTGCAGTTTTAGTTTGACTAGCAGAGCTAGAGTTCCCTAGAGTTCTAGTCCAGGCATCATAGCCATTCTTACTGAACATCAATGACCTATTAATTTCCTGAAAAGGGTAGAGACATCCACGTGCACAGAGGACATTAGGTTTCATAAAGAAAACTGTCTATTCTTTGAGCTCTAATCTCAGAAACGTTAAACATGCATTATCTCATTTCATTGGATGCTACAAACTTGGTCTTTCGCTCAACTCTAACAAAACAGCAAGTTTAATTAATTCTTTGATCTGCAGGGTAAGAACAGCAGTGCTAACGGTTCTTGTAGCCTATCTCTCTCAGATCTGTAGATATTGAAGCCTAATTAGCACACATAAAATGTCAATTTATATAAGCTGATACGGAGTAAAATTCATAAGGAGTACCTAGAAAAAATATCAAAATTCAGGTTTCCCCATCTCTGAAGTGAATGGTCTAAATTCAAACATAGTCCTTTTCTGAATATGTTATCCAGCCATGTATCCAAGAAGCAAGATCCTTTTTTTAAATGTTTGCTTGTCCTGAAGGCATCTTCCAGAGACCTCAGCTTCTATTAGGCTGTAGATGATATTGCACATGATAAGTCTAATAAGTTTTCTAGCTTAAAAAAAAAATCTATAGAAATTATAGCTATGAAGCAGAATGCACTTTTCTGGCCACATGATGATGGAGGAGGATTACTGTATTTTCTAGGTTTTCTGTAAGATTTGTTCTTTAAAAGTGCACTAGATGTGCTTTGAGGAATGCTTTTGGATCACATTCCTCGTGAGTTGCAAGAAGATATATTCTAACAATTAAAAACCTGCTTAACATTGAGATAAGTGTTGAGCTTTTTGGTCCCCATAAAAACATGGATCTAGGCAATGATCGAAAGATATTTTAGGCATGCAGGGAATGCACTGGCAAAGTGTTAGATATATTAGGAACTGGCAAAGGATTTTTAGAAGCAAACTTTAGATTAGCTTAAGTTAATCACCAAAGTCATCTTTTAGTCCTAATCTAGGAATGTAAGTCTTCCTGTAGAATTAGACACACTTCTCTCTAATCAGAGAGCTGAAGAGCATGGTGAAGAATACAAGGAAAGACTGAAAAATATCAGGAGAATTTCTTTAGGAGAAATATCTCACAGAGAAGATTTTTATGTTGGAAAAGCAAATCTCATCATGTCTACGAAGGAAATCAGAGACACGTAGCAAAATAAAAGGATGAAAGGCTTCAGAAAGTAAAGAAATGTTTTTGTCCTTTTTTTTTTTTAAATTCCAGCATGTGTTCAATATGCAAATTAATTATTTTCTTTTAGAGAAAGTAAGTTATCTATTTCACTTTGTTCCAGACTCAGAAAGGCTTTATGTTTCCCCTCAAATTTCTCTCCCTTGGTCAGGAGTCACTTGGGAGCTGTGAGTATGGTACTCTCAAGTTCATCAGTTACCTGCTGAGCAGAGGAACTCTACAATAGGATTCACAGTTATGTTTTTTTACCTCTCCTACTCAGACACTTCCATCACTCTCTGATGTTACTTGGTATTATCTCTCTGAAACAGTCATTGCTCAGACCAAAGTTGTTAGTGGTCTGACTACTTATACTTGGGAATATAGAAGTACAATCCTTTCAGTCTGTTGTGCTCTTTTTTATTATTATTCTTTTTACTGAAAGGACAAGTGTAAGTATTTTGGGGCAGTGACTGTTCAAAGTGAGGTTACTAGCTTTGCTTTACCATTGTGCAATTGTATATTTCAGATGTAAGAATAATGCCAGCTTTCACTGTGTTACATGTGGGCCTGATAGGAAAAGGATGAGAAAGATAAATATGTTGATGCTTAGCTATTCTTCCAAGCTATTTGATTTTTAATTTTTATTGTTATCAGGAGGTGTGGGCAAGGGGGTTGAAGAGGTATCTTGCCTTCTGCTGTAGCTCGGTGTTAATTTCAAAAGTTGCTACTGGTATCATCTTTCGAAGGGAATTAGGAAACAGAACTCTACACACAAACAAATATTCCATTTCCCATCTCAGTGACTGTTTCAGAATCTGTAACTTTAAATACACTGTCTGAATTATAAGAGATGTACACACATCTATTCCCACAAAGAAACAAATAAAAGAGCAATATTCAAAATCTCAAAAAAGGTAATTTTTTCGTGAATGCAGCAATATTTATTCCTTCTATGATTCCTTTTTTGCTATGCTTGAAACTGAAAGGTGTGGTATATACCCAAGGGAGAATTCAGACCTGATAATCCTTAGGTAATCTTCAGGGGAACAGCTCGTCTGACCTTATGATCTTTACAGTCTCCGTAGCAGTTTCCATTAATGATGACTCTGTGGTCCTCTGCCAGTACTGCTGTGCTGAGATCCCATTTATTTTCTGTGGAGCACTGCTACATGTGTCTGATTTTTTTGATCCAACAGGCCAAAGAGAAATAGCTGGCATGGTCTGTGGTCTTTTGTCCAGCTTCCCCTGGGGTGGAGGTCATGGAGATTCTAATATTGAAAAGGGCATGCCTGAAATATCACACTTGGCGGAGACCCACCACAAGCCACTCTTAGCTCTGAAGCTCAGTAGCACCTTGCTTTCATGTCACCCAGTAAGTCTAGAAGCAGATCATACACAGGGGCCAACAAGACCTGCAGCATCTCCTAATAGTTTTTAGGAAGCTGGGAAGTGCGAGAGAGTGGTGAGGGAAAACAGAGTCAGCAAAGAAGCCACACTTTCATTTATATACTGTCATGATGTGGAGCATGCTGGAAGTGCGGTCAGGAGGAAGGCCTGTGCTGTGCAACAACTACTTATAGTGAGATTAGGAAATACTCTATATATTTCAGAGCAACCTAACAGACAGTATCTGGGGAGAGTTTTGCTACTCTTCGTGATCTGAAAAGAACTAAAGAACTAAAGAACTAAAGAAATTCATTCAGTTGAATGGAGAAGGTCTAAAAAAAAACATGAAAGAAATCTTTCCTTAAAAAACCAGAACTTTTTATTTTAAATTTCATTGCAAATTGATAAAATGTCTATACAGATCTAATAATAATACAGAGGTGGATCCTGCTTTCACTTGTCATTGCAAATTGATAAAATGTCTATACAGATCTAATAATAATACAGAGGTGGATCCTGCTTTCACTTGACTCTTACAAGTTATTCAGCTATTCATGTGGTAGTATTTTGAACTACATACACTGTCGGATGAAATTTCACTATTCAAAAAGAATGTATTATTGCTGACATAGCTCCACACTGTGAACTCTTGACTTTTTCTTTGTTATTTCTATTCCTGATATTAAGCTGTAAGGCAAGTACCAACTCCATAAAAATTACTTTCCAATGATTCAGTAAAGACACTGTCCAGCGAGCTATCAACAACTTCAGGGATTAATTGCTAGGTAAAATTAAACTTGCATTTTTCAATATATGATGGAAACGCTGAAGGAATTAAATTATTACATTACATGGCATGGTACTTAGGTGCTGATGTCTGAAAAAAAATCATGGGAGATGTAAGAAATTAAAACAAAGGAATGGGATCTATATTGCATTTAATTGTTTCTTTTTACAGTTATATAGCATATATCATGTACATCATACTCGTCTGCCCTAATTTTATTAAGCTAAAGAATAATGATGGAAAAAAAAAAATTGGGGGTTGTTTTTTCTTCTTTTTCTGCTCACTTGTTTTATATTTATATTCTGGTTTCACTTTTGCATTACAACATTCTCTGAGCTGGGATTATCACCTCCTGTATATTTTCAGAATACTTTGCACTAAGATGTCAGCCTGATTGAGGCTTGCTATGTTGTGATTAAAGACACATAGCTAGACTCACTGGGATGTTTCAGCTGTGATAAACTACTTTGATGGCACAAAGCAAATGCAAATGTAGTAGTGGTAGCTAGCTAAATCAGATTTATGGAAATTCTCAGCACTAGAGAAGTCAAAAGTGAATAAAGCATTCAGTAAACTGCACCCAAATTCATAATGCAAAAATGAAGAAGTATAAATTGCAGAGAGGAGAGTGAATATAGGTTAAAAACAAATGTAGTAACATTTCTAAAAAAAAACCCCACAACCCCACATACATAATATATAATTTAATCCAGTCCTAGTTTGATGGTGGAATTGGTAATATTGCTTTACATGTTAACCCCAGAAGACTTTTAGAATACAAATTTTATCATGATTTTGAAGATTCTCTTAGTATTTCCTCTCTGAGTTATACAGTGAAATTGATTGATCTAATAGTTAACTGAAGAGTAAACCTAAATCTTGGGAATTCCACCCATTTAGTCTTTATCTTGATCTAAGATGATGCATACAAATACTTGATGTAAGTTCTTGTTTTAAATGTATTATGCTACAGGTAAACTGAGGGAACAATAAAGCCTGGTTGCCAGAAATGTACAAAACAACTGACATCACAGCTCATTGAATACGAAGATTATTTTCAATTTCATGTATGTGTATTCAGCACCCTGTTTCCCGATTCAATGTCAGGGAAGGTGTCGACATGATCTCAAGGACGAGATTAAGACACAGAACAGCGTCAAATGCCATACAGCCTTGTGAGCTTTGTTTCGATGAACAGAGGAATGGAGACAGGACAAAGAGATAGAGGAAAAAAAAGGAAGTCAGAAAACCTGAACAGGAAGGGGAAGGGATGCAGTAAAGATTAGCTACCACCACCACGGATCCAGCGATGTTCTGTTGTTTTTGTCTCCATGCAGGTGATGAGGTCTCAGTGCAGAAGGTTCCAGAAGAAGAGAATGAGCAAGCGCCAGCCCCCAAAGAGGGACATGCAGTCCTTTTACACATGAGTTTGCCCATGTATGGAGTGCATTTTCATACATGCGGTTCATGTCATACGTGCAGCATGCTTAGGTGGTTTTCTCTCACTGGTTCACATGCTGGCCCACACACAAGTGTAGCTCGTTGTTTTTCTGCAGGTGGATCTGATGATTTCTTCAGGAACGGGATGATGAGGTCAGGAAGTGGTAGTGGTGCAGCAATAATGTTGAGACAAACACGATTTGAAACAGTCTCTTACACCCAGTCTGTCCTATTTTAAATTATTATTTTACTACTATTAACCTAGTTAATATATTAAGAAACTATTCTATAGGGGCTCAGTATGGACATTTCTTGTAATGATTTATATGCAGAGACTCAGACAATGTTTTTAATACTGTCCTGCCTGCTACCATTTTCACTTCAAAAGACTTTTCTGCCTTAAAATAGTGTTGACCTTATTTCTTTTCATTTTATCCCTCGATATGTGTTTTGCACTTGACTGAATTTCTTTTGCTATGTATACTACTTTTTTTTTCTCATTTTTTTTCTTAAGGGTAATAATAAAAAATTTCTAGCCTGCATCTGTCCTTATTCAATTAGAATTTTCATTTGCATATTATATTTCCAGAGAACGCATGACAGTATAGACGCAATGGTTACCAGGCATAAACCTGTGATGGCCACAAGGAAAGAAGTCATTAGTGAATTTTGCCTATCATCCCAGATTAGTGCTTCAAAAATCTCTGTATGTCATTTTAAAATTACTTTTTAAAAAAGCTTCAAAAAGGTATTTTCTACATTATAGAAACAAAATAATATAAATTCCATTAGTCGTATAGACAATTGTATGACAGGAAAAAAAATACATGTATCATAGAACCGCAGAATCATAGAATCATATGTTGGAAAAGACTTTTAAGATTATCAAGCCCAACCATCCGCCCAACACCACCATGCCTACTAAACCCTTATCCCGAAGTGTCACATCTACACATTTTCTGAACAACTCTAGGGATGGGGACTCAACCACCTCCCCGGACAGCCTATTCCAATGTCTGACCACTCTTTCAGTAAAGAAATTTTTCCTAATATCTAATCTAAACCTCCACTGATGCAACTTGAGGACATTGCCTCTCATCCTATTGCTAGTTACTTGGGAGAAGAGACCAACACCTGCCTCCCTACACCCTCCTTTCAGGTAGTTGTACAGAGCAAGCAGGTGTCCCCTCAGCCTCCTCTTCTCCAGACTAAATAGCCCCAGCTCCCTCAGCCACCCCTCGTAAGACTTGTTCTCTAGACCCTTCATCAGCCTTGTTGCCCTTCTCTGGACACACTCCAGCACCTCAATGTCCTTCTTGTAGTGAGGGGCCCAAAACTGAACGCAGTACTCCAGGTGTGGCCTCACCAGTGCTGAGTACAGGGGCACGATCACCTCCCTACTCCTGCTGGCCACACTATTCCTGATACATGCCAGGATGCCACTGGCCTTCTTGGCCACCTGGGCACACAGCCGGCTCATCTTCAGCCGGCTGTCGACCAACACCCCAAGATCCCTTTCTGCCGGGCAACTTTGCAGCCACTCCTCCCCAAGCCTGTATCATTGCATGGGGTTGTTGTGATACAAGTGTAGGACCCGGCATTTGGCCTTGAAACTCAGAGTAGGCCTTGGCCCATCGATGCAGTCTGGCCAGATTCCTCTGCAGATCCTTCCTACCCTCAAGCAGATCGATACTCCCATCCCATTTGCTGTCATCTGCAAACTTAATGAGGGAGCACTCAATCCCCTCATCCAGATCATTGGTAAAGATATTAAACAAGACTGGACCCAAAACTGAGCCCCGGGGAACACCACTCCTGACTGGCCACCAGCTGGATTTAACTCCATTCACTACCACTCTCTGCACTCAGCCATTCAGCCAGTTCCTTATCCAGTGAAGAGCACACCTATCCAAACCATGAGCAGCTAATTTCTCCAGCAGGATACTGCGGGGAACAGTGTCAAAAGCCTTACTGAAGTCCAGGAAGACAACATCCTCAGCTTCTCCCTCATCCACTAGGTGGATCGCCTGGTCATAGAAGGAGATCAGGTTGGTCAAGTAGGACTTACCTTTCATGAACCCATGCTGTCTGGGCCTGATCCCCTGGTTGCCCTTCACGTTCCCAGTGAGCACACTCCAGATGAATTGCTCCATAATCTTGCTCGGCACCGAGGTCAGGCTGACAGACCTATAGTTCCCAGGATCCTCCTTCCGGCCCTTCTTGTAGATGGGTGTTATACTGGCAATCCTCCGGTCATCTGGGACCTCCGCTGTGAGCCAGGACTGCTGAGAGATGATGGAGAGTGGCTTAGCCATCTCCTCCGCCAGTTGCCTCAGCACTCTTGGATGCATCCCATCCAGTCCCACAGTCTTGTAAGTGTCCAGGTGGCATAACAGGTCATTAACTGCTTCCTCCTGGATTATGGGAGGTTTATTCTGCTCGCCTTCCCTATCTTCCAGCTCTGGGGTCTGACTACCCTGGGGATAGCTAGCCTGACTATTCAAGACTGAGGCGAAGAAGGCATTAAGTACCTCAGCCTTTTCCTCAGCCTTGTTGGTAATAATCTCCCCTGCATCCAATAAGGGATGGAGACTCCTTGGCCCTCTTTTTGTTATTAACATTTTTATAAAAACATTTTTTTTGTCCCTTACAGCAGTGTCCAGCCTGACTTCTAGCTGGGCTTTTTCCTTCCTAGTTTCCTCTCCGAATGACCTAACGAGATCCCTGTACTCCTCTTGAGTTGCCTGCCCTTTCTTCTATAGGTGGTAGACCCTCCTTTTTTCCCTGAGTCCCAGCAGGACCTCCCTGTTCAGCCAGGCTGGTCATCTTCCCCGCTGGTTCGTCTTATGGCACATGGGGACAACCTTCTCCAGTGTCTTTAAGACTTCCTCCTTGAAGAACTTCCAGCCCTCCTGAACCCCTTTGCCCTTCAGGACTCTCTCTAATCGTGTTTTAAAGAACTTTGTAAATAAACTAAATAATTTTAATTTTTATTATACTGCAGTGTATTTGCTCTGTTATCTTTTGAGCTATCATACCACAATTGTTTATTTCTTCTGTGACAAAGTTCCTATTTCTAGGCCTGCTGAGATATTGTATATCAGACTGCCTCAGGGTAGCATAAATCAAGAATGACTTGTGGCATTTATATGGGAGAAAGAAAAAAAAGTCTTTATGGATTTCATAGCCTAAATGGTAACGTTTCAAGACTTGGGAACAAATCATACTTTGCATATCAATCTCTGTGGCCACTGTTATCCTCATTCTTCCTCATGTCTTTGATTTAGCATATATTAATCACACCTTTTGTTTAATTCTCTCCTAAAAATTTTGGGGGCTGAACTATGGCCCACTCTCAAAAGGAGATCAGTGATAAGAATATAAAGTAAGTCATGCTCTCTGGGACAGATCAGTCCCCAGTAGTGGTGGTCAGAGACATATTTACGGAGAGCACATGAGCCTGGTCCCTTTCTGTGATCCACTCCCATCATTCCTTCTCTGAGTCCATGATTATTGTATTAGGGATTCTGAAGTGTGTACCTTTGCCCATTCCTTTCAGTGTACATTTGTTCTTTATTCATTCACCCATAAATCTGAACCTGCTGACACTGGTTGCCTCCACCACTTCCTAGGACAGCAAGTTGCAGCAGTTCACTACCTGCTGTGTAAAGAAATACTTTGTTTTATGACTGGTGTCATTGAGGTTATTCTAGCTTTAATGTTACAGTATTTGGTGAATAGCAACTCTTGTTCACTTTATCTACCACCCTCCTGATTTTGCAGACCTCAGTTGTTGCCTCATCAGCTGTTCCCTCTTCAAATCAAAGCCCTAGACTTAGCCTCAGGGCTAACAAAATGATCAAATAATGGGAAAGCTGTGTTAGAATGCGAGACTATATCACTATCTCATATTACTGTTTTGTGATTCTGTTATTGTGTGATACACCTTTTGAGTGAGTTCAGAATCACAGAATGGCTGAGGTTGGAAGGGACCTCTGGATGTCATCTGGTCCTCCCCCCGTGCTCTAGTTATGAGAAAGAACACCTAGTTCATCCCAAACAAATTCCAGCATGAAGGTGATACTTAATCTCTCAGTTCATGTGGCATGGTAGTGCCATTGGGTGTATACAGTGCAGAACTTGAGATGCCAAAACAAGCTTTCTGGGACAACAGCAAGACAACAACACTGAGTTTTTTGTACAAGTTTACTTGAGGTCTCCATTCCATTTGGTTAGGCACTAGTCCCCTTTTCCATCTGCCATTAAGTCATCTTTTAATAGAGAGACTGACTGTAGCTTCTGTGTGCTGCCATGATTTCTTTCGCATATATAGGAGAGCAATGTGTTCATCTATGTGTGTATTGTATGTATATATTTACACATACACATGCCACTGATGTGTGTTTATGAGTGCACATATATGTTTCTAAGTAAGTACCCATCTAACATTATTCTTTCTGTTGCAGAGTCAGTATATGAGCTCTGATTAGCTCTTTTGGATGCCCAATGGCTCTGTGACTTATTCAAGAATCTCTAGCAAATCACAGTATTTTCTTTAAAAGATGACAGAAGACCACGATCATACGACAGTACAGAAGAAATGCCTATAAAGCACAAAGTGCAGGTGATAACTGCAGGACCATCCAGAACGTTTACTGTGACTCCACTGTTAGTCAGTTTATAACTCTGAATTTCAGAGGACAGGTTCTAGTTAAAAAAAACCCAAGAGCTAAATGCTTGTTCCACAGCAGCTCTGGCAGCTGACACCATTGGTGGACACCTGAACTCACAGACACACTATATCAGATTTACCTTTCACAGTGGATATCACTCTTGGAATTTGTAGCATGGCTCAGGGCTGTGGGACATTATACAGTAGCACATCTTTGGCACAATATACAGTAGCACATCATTGGCACAATGACCTCAGAGGCAGATCACAAAGATGTACAAAAGTGGGACAAGATCCAGCAGTAGTTCAAAGATCTCAACCTACAGACAAGAAAAGGGCTCACTCTAGTGGTACAATCCAGCAGAGCAACATAAATACTCTAGCTGGATGCAAACATCTCATGGCCTTGAGGTAGTGGAGAATGGGACTTACGAGACCAAAGAAAAAGAGAGTGAAGAAACTGTAAAAAACGATAATAAAAGACGCAAATTGCATGATTGGTGATGTTTTTAGGTACCTCTTAGACAGCTCTGCACTTGATCACCACAGTCTAAGTCAAGAAAGCCTGTTCTTCCAACCATACCACGCAATGATATGGCCTTCTTTGGCAGTCAGGAGGATCAGCAATAGGGTAGTGCTTGGTCCCTTCCCTGGCCAACAGGAGAACACCTGGATGGACAGCCCAAACATCCTGGTATCACCATGTCAGTGCCTGTTTCAGGTCTGAGAGCATCAGCACCTTCTCAACTTCTTCCTGATGCATCATACAGCTTACACACAAACATATTCCCTATCCACAGTAGTGTGATGCAGTACGTGGCTCCATTGCTTGGAAGACAGACCAACAGGTGACTGGATACTCCATTACTTGGTATCACAGTGCAGCTTCTTCTAACAGCTTTTGGTCTCTATTTCCTTTTTATTGCATCCTCATTGCCACTGGTACAGTGACATTCATTATTTTCTAAAATAATTTGATTTAATTAAAATATTTTCTTAATGCCTGTAATTTTTCTTTTTCAGACAAAAAAATTGTTGATTTTGTCGCACTGGTTTCACTGACACCTTCAAAGCAAACAAAATACCAAAACCGCCGGAGGTTCCCATAAAAATTTGAAATGATTGCAATTTCTTACAAAAATATTACATTAGCATAGCTTTCATAGTCCCACACAGTTAACAGTCACCACATTAAAGGAAATATCCTTTCTTTCTTTCACTATATTTTCTGCTTCATAGTCTAGAAACAAATGTAACGTCACAATAAAAAAGGAAAACAGGATTCTAGGAACTTGGTGAAGTACTCTTCCTTTCTGTTTGATATTTTTTCCTCCTGTTCATTTTCCCAGTACTTTCACCTCCTTATTGCATTGGCTTTTAGCTATTATATCTACTTCTGAGATTTTCAAAGAAACAACAGCATAGTAGTATCAGTTTTTGCCATTTGGCCACAAAGGCTCTGGAGTTGATACATATGAAACGATTACTCCATTGTGACAGAGGATGAAGTCCCAGTTCCGCTATAATCCACAGAAAAATGGCTATTAAATTCACCATAACAAAGATTACACTCACTGTATTAAAAGAGAGCTTCATAAAAAGCACCAAGCATTCATTATTTCACATAGTTGCTGTAATCAGCAAAGACTCACTTGAGGTTACTTTCATTTTTGAAGGTGATGTTTTCAGAAGTGTTTACTATTGCCATTGAATTCAATTTGGTCAGAATTTGGTCAAAGTTGAACACTTCTGAGCATTACATCAAGAAGACAGAATAAACATAGGGCGTTGTTGTTTTGGTTTTTATTGTTTGTTTTTACTGCTCCCTTATCTCTGCGCAGCTATTCAAATCTTTCTATAGCTGTGTCAGACATTACAGTGGTGCATTAGAAATCCCAGAACTAGCCCAGTCAAGCTGACACATCTATGCTGTGCTGTACTGTCAGACTAGTTCAGTTTCTCATTTCTATCTAGTCCCTTCAGCCCACCGCAAAATGGATCAGCCACACGCTGCTTCAGCAGAGTTATAATGTTTCCCATTTCTGAGCCAGTTCGCCTGGGGACCTCTGCTGTCTATTCTTCTACAGGGTAACATGATACCCAGAGTGTACTAACAGAAATTTAATACCTCAGTGTCACTCTGAAAGCTAACTGAAGCTCAGGTAATATATTAAGCATAGTTTTGCAGCAAATTGGATGATTTAAAGCCTAGTTGAAGACTGAATAGAAAAATAATGAATAGCATTAACAGAAGTCAGCAAAAGTTCTTTCAGTGATAAGCGCAGATAAGCAGCAGAAATTCTTAATAAAAATAATTTTTAAAAGACTTCGTTAAATGTTCAGTAAACAAACATTTTTGTACTGAAATATGTTGGTTTACTATTACGGATGCTATACTGACAAAAAACGTGATTTTATTTTCAGAAAATGCCTGATTGGAATGAATTAAAAAGAGAGCCAGATTCTTCTCAGTGTCATTCAGTGACATGCCAAGAGGCAATGAGCAGAAACTGAAACACAGTAAATTTCACTTAAACATAAGGTTATTTTATTTTATTTTATTTTATTTTATTTTATTTTATTTTAGGGTGGTCAAACACTGGAACAGGCTGTCCATATTACTGTTTCCATCCCTGAAGGTATATAAAACCTGACTGGGCATGGCATGAACAGCCAGCTGACTCTGCTTTGAGCACAAGGGTTAGACTAGATGATCTCAAAATCCCTTCTAACCTCAGCCCTCCTCTGTTGTTTTAAATTAAAATTTGGATAAATTACCATGGTTATATTAAAAATACCTTGGATATATATGTGTAACATAGGGATATCTCTACCACTGAGGTCAGCTTTGACCGAAGAACTCTGCATTAGGGTTTAATATTTACAAAAATAATAGCACTGTTAGACTTAGTGCATGTGTAATTCTTCTAGATAAAGAAAATCACTAAAACTCTTTGTCACAGTTGCAGAATTGACAGAGGAGGGAAAAGAGAAGACAGGAGAAAAATATATGAAAGGTAATTCACTGCAAACATACCAGCCTAAAAGTATCTTATACTTGAACATTCAAATGTGAAGTACCTTCTGATTATACCTATATGTCCAGAAGTGGATTCAAGGTGGAAACCAAACAGCACGTACTTCCAAGGTAAACTTTTGGGTTCATGAGAAAAGAGATACATACAGTCTCTTGATTTTATATTGGAGAAAGAGTGAAAGAAACATTTGATCACAAAAGATCCAAATGATCTGATTGTCCCAGTTTCAGCTGGGATAGAGTTAATTTTCCTCCCAGTGCCTGCTGTGATTTGGATTTAGTACAAGAAGAATGTTGATAATACTGATATTATTACTTGTTGCTAAGAAATCAAGGACTTTTTCCAGTTTCTCATATTCAGCTAATGAGCAGGTGTGCAGGAGTTGAAAGGGAGCACAGCCAGACAGCCAGCCCAAGATGGTCAATGGAAATATTCCATACCATAGATGTCATGCTAAGTTTATAAACAGGGTTGGGCAGGGGGCAGGAAGCCTTTTTTTTTTTTTCCCTATAAGTCCTTTTTTGTGGGGGAGTTCAAGCTTCTGTGAGTTTGGTCTTTCTTCAGTGAGTTTGGCGAGTTATGTGAAATTCTCAAGTTTGAGAAAATCTGCAAAATCCGTAAGCTCTGGGAAATCCATGGGTTCTGCAATTATCACTATGCAGTAGGGACTGGCTATGAAATTGGTTGCTGGGTGGTGAGAGAAATTGTATTGTGTATAGCTCGTTTTGCATATTCAGTAGTAATAGTAGTAGTAGCAGTAGTAGTAGTAGCAGTTCCTTTGTTCTTATTAAACTGTCTTTATCTCAACACATGAGTTTCACCTTTTGTCAATTTCTCCTCCCCATCCTGCTGAGGGAGAAGGGGAGGTGTGGGCGAGTGGCTCCCTAGTGCTTAGTTGCCGGCTGCTGGGTTAAACCGTGACACTGACCTTCACAAAGGGCTCAGAATTAAACAGTGAAATCGATTAAAATTTTGGGTTTTTTTTTTTAAAAAAAAACAACAAACTAAAGATTCAAGCACATTGGAAAGTGCAGGACTGAGTTGAAAAGAAAGTAAGTAGAGAAATAAACATTCATGATGAAGTTCTAGGGGGGGAGGAAGGAGCTACACTGCCAATGCAGCTGAGGTTCAAACTGACTATTCAGCAGAAATATCAGTTAGATTACTTTCAATCTTTTCATGACAATTAATTAATCATAAGGAAATAAAACAAACACCACTGAAAAAGTGTTTGAGTTATTCAGGGTTGATTTTTTGGGGTTGTGGTTTTTGGTTTTTTATCATCTTCAGGTTCTAGATAGGGAAGAAAACTTTGCAGTTTAAAACAGATGATTGGTTTGGAGCTTGTGTTTTCTTCATATAATCAATAATTTTGTAGTTCATGTTTTTTCTTCAACATTGTGTAGGAAAGAGCAAAGAGGTTTGGCTGAAAAAATATGAAAGCCTATTTTACAACATGACTCAAAGCCTTTGAATTCAGGAATTCAGGTGTCAGTTATCCTAGTAATACGTCCCAGTGCCTGCTGTTAAAAGTTCAGAGGCATTGTTGCCCTCACCAATTAAAATTTAGTGTGCTGGGAAGAGGTGCAGTGGTGGTTAATATCTGCCACTGGGAGATGACATCTATTTAATTCATAATTTATTCATATTATTACCTCTTTTGCCACAATATTAGAAGATTTTGCTTTTACAACACTTATACATTTACTTTCTCTACATGTTGACTGTTACCATTATAATTTGAAATATATTTATTTTTCATTTGCTTCTTAGCATACACAGACCATAAGGTAAACTAAAATATGGATTTATAAGACATAAGTTATTCTGTTGTAACTGCCTCTATACCTAGTTTTAGCCTAGAATATAAGAAGTTTGTTTGTTACTCTCCAAAATGAGAATTTAACTCCATCAGTTTGCTAAGAATGGCATTCAAAAATCAAGAGGCATTTCTGCACTCATAATCACTCTGAAGAAGTTATAATTGTTAGTTTACTGTCATAGTTAGAATAATAAAATAATGTCTTCCCAATTCGTCCCTAAGTAGGTATTCAGCTTTAACTACAACCAGTAGACTTAACTGCCATGTAGGAAGAGAAACAATTGCAGTGATCAGTTGTTTATTGTCCAGTTAACCAATTCATGATTATCTGTATTTATTTCCCTGTGAAATAAAATAAAGAGATGTGAACTGAATCAAAACCCCTAAATGTAAATGCCCAATTAAATAAAACATTAAAGTTTTAATGTTTTTGATTAAAAGAAATCAATAAGAAAACACAAGATGTTTTCTTACTCTGTTGTTTGCTCTGTTTTCCTTCTGAAAAAAAAACTCTGAACAGCCAAGTAACAATGGTTACTTCTTCCCCTAAGTCAGTATCTATTGTGTTTAGTTTTTTATAGGTAAATGTTGCTAAACTAAAATGTTGGTGTGGATTTACTAAATTGGATGCTATTTCTTAAATTTCCCTCCTCCCTGCCTAACACAGTTAAACACCTTTTATACGAAGAAAACAAAGAACTTTGATTTTTCATGCCTCTATTAAAAGTTTCTGGTAGTTGTCCCGTACTTTACAACATATAATAGTCTTTAGTTGTAAACTATGATAGATAAAATAATTTTCTAAATGAAATTGCTGTATTAAAAAGCAGTATGCATGTTACATTCAATTTTGATTCTTTACACTGAATGGTGGCTATTATTTTTAGCACAAGTTCTATATGTAGAAAGTTATACTGACATAACAGAGACGAATATGAAGACTATATTTACTTATATTCACTATATGTATTACATATACTAATATATTTCAACAATATAAAGCTTTTATTGACCAAGCCTAGGAACCTTTTAAAAAGTAATCTGATTAAGTATGTAAGCCATATTTAATCAATAACTAAACATTTGAGTGTATGTTGTCCTTTGAGGGGTGATTTTTCCGTTTCACTGAGAGACGTTCATCTTGGAATTGTAGCCTGAAGATCATGGAAAAAAATTTGAAATCTTTTGGAATTTGTATTTGAAAAATAAATCGCTCTTGGTATCTTTTTCACTATTTCTTCTGTACATAGTTTTGAGCACCTAAAAAAGAGAAAATAATTGTGTGTAACAACACTCAAAATGAGGAGGTGTGGAGAGAAGATTGAGGGAGTTAGCTTAAATTTTTCCATGCAATGTCTGACACAGTGGAGTGATAAGTGAGCTAAGTAGTCAGAGAAAGACCTAATATTTGTCAGAGGTCTGTCTCAGCTAAGTAGCTATAGATACTACTCAGTTTCAATAGCAGCATTGGATAACTTCAATGGTCAATAGTTATGTTCTCAAAAAATTATGTTGTGATTTATGAAGATCATCTTTTCTTTGGGCTGTGTTCCCAAAGTTTTGTCTTCATAGAAAAAAACAAATAAAAGCTAATAAATACAATTCCTAGTAAATTAAGATATTGTCTTTGCTATCAATTAGTAACAGTACTAAATTACAAGCATAATCTGTGAATAATCGGTCTGTCAATATCAAAATTTTATTTTTACAGAACAAAAACCAACATAGAAGTGGGCAAAACAATCAAAATTAAATGAGAAATACATATTCACAAGGGTGTTAACTGAGCCAGACATGTAATTGCTATGACTTTCATATCTCGTCACAGGCCAGCTAAAATAATTGAGATAAAATGTAGAAAGAAAAAAATCAGGCATGCAGAAAAAGATGAAAGAATTAAAAATAATTAGGTAATAAAAGAATAAAATACTGGGCTTATGTACATGTTATATAATTCTATTGGACTATGTATAATAAATCTGGCATTTAACTAGCTGTAGTTCTTATGGCATAGGAATATCTTCCCCTACAAATAATTTTTAAGGAATTGCTGTTACACAAACATAAGTGAAACTTAAGATTATGGGGGAGTGATGGAATGAAAAGGAAAATGTGTTGATGATTATGGGAGGGTCTGCTTGTGACCTGCTTGCTTCTGTAGGTAGCTGAGCTGGGGAAATGTAGGGACATGTGGGTGGGTTTCTAAGGTTACGGTTAATCAACGTTTTACTGTTTTAGTTGCAATGAGTTATGGTATTAATAGCACTGTGGCTGGCTAGGTGTTTTTGCAGCTACAGACAAGTAATTTGCTCGTGTTCAGCATTTTCTGTGAGTTTAAAACTCAGTCTTTGTCAGTCTTGTGTATGTGTTTTAGTTTTGGTGGATTTTTTACCTCTTTTCTTAAAACAAAAGAAAAGAACATTTAAAACAAAATCTGCAGTATTTAGAATAGTTTTTTGTGCCACAGCTACAATATTTCAGCAAATACCCATTTGAAAATCAATGTATACTGAACACTGAGTAATGTGACCATTTAAAAAAAGAAACACAAGCAGGTGAGACCAAAAATTATATTGTTTAGAAAATTGTTTTTCAGAATCATGTGATCAAATTATATGCAATTCTTTCCATTGAGGTTCACATAATTTCATTATAGAATTAATATATTAGTCTTTCACATTTTACATTTAAAAAGAAATCAGTTTGATGTGAGTTCTCTGATATTCATTGATTCATAACTCAAAACTGCAAGTGAGGCTTATTCTCTTCTTTTTGTAAAATATATTCACATTAAAGAAGAGGGTTTGAGATCACAAATATGTAGACACTGCAAGAGATAGTTGCCTAGCAAGACCCAGCTTTTCAGCCTTTTAATTTTTTTGGTTATAAAAATATATTAAAATGTCTTGTATAAAATTGTTCAATGGAAAGAAAGTCTTCAGGATATGTTTTTGCCAATTCGTAAAATATTAACAAGGCAAGCAGACAAATATAAATCTTTAATGGTATTTTAAGGCAGTTTCCTTTCTAGAAGCTGAAAAGTTGTCTGTAGTTGTTTCCTAGTTGCTGATAGCTGTCTGTAATTGATTCCTAGTAACTTGTGGCGGATGATGTGCTTCACTCCTAACAGAGAAGCAAGAATGTGTTTATTGATATAAGGCAGTGAGTTAACAAAATTTGACAGTAAATGCAACAATGGTTTAACAAGATTCGATAGCGAGGTATGCTGGATTATTTGCTGCATAGAGGACAGGGTCAGACAAAACTGCCAGGGAGACCCTCCTGTTCAGTCATGAGGTTCAGAAAGTACCCTCTTGCTTTCTAAACTTCTTCTCAGAGAGAAGTCTAGGTGTGGCTGGATCCACACTTAGCCCCAGACTTGGTCAATGGTTTATGTCTAAAGGATTATATGTGCACGATCTATCCTTTACATCACTTAGCTAAATTTCAAAGTTTAGCATGCTATTAGTCACTTACACAGAATCTGTTGTGGCAAGGAATCTCTCAAACTCAAGAAGTAACCTTGAGAGGCATCCCTAACTCAAGGGGAGATCCTGGCATGCAGCCCACTGCCATGCCGGAGAGCTCAGAGGGCTCTTGTGCTGCTCACTATTTATGAGGTAAGATGCCGGAATCATAGTCATAGTTGCACACCACCTGCAGCTTCCAAATTTGGCTTGAGTCAGACATTGAGCAGTGCTGTGGTTAGGTGGGTGCACTGCCATAGATTAGCCCTTGGCTATTGTACTTTTATCTGTCTCCCCCAAATTCACTCTGACCCAGCTGCAGCCACCATGACCAGACGCATCCACTGCGACCGACACCAGTGGTTATCGCTTGAGCAGGGTTACAGGAAAAGGTCAGGGCAGGGCAGGGGGCATGGAGCACAACATCACATAACTGAAGGGTCATAAGTACAAACATTTTTCCAAAGATATTTCAAAAACTCTTTTGCTGAGAAGTATGCTGAACTATTTAAACTCATTTTTCCTACTACTGAGCAGCTTTAAATACATGAAATATTCCTGTTGACGTTTGCTATCTCTATGCCAATCAGTAATGATCAATGCCCATAAAAGTACAAGAGACATGTTATAGTAGACAGTGTATTCAAAGTCACTTTATTTTTGAACAGCACTGAAAAATTTTGCAATGCAAAATGATGCTTGTGAGGCAAAAGTGAAATTCATATAGTAATTTAAAAATGTATTTGAGAGGATGCTTGTTCAATAAATTACTTCACAGTACATTTTTTTAGGTATATCTAAAAATTTGGTGGTGAATAGTATTATTCAAGATTACTCCTTGAGGCTCAACCTTCACCCATTGAGAAATAATTTGAAGTGAGTATTTGACTTAACTCGAGGGGAATTTTTAACAGGTATCTTTATATATGCATATTGCCTCTGTGTGTGTGTGAATCTATTCAAATCATAATATCCTGCTATTGTGATTGTAGTGAATCCTATTTAATCACTTTGTAAATGCTAAATTAACTAACAATTAATTACTGCTAAATTCCTGTGATTCTCTCTCTTTAACTGTGAACAAGCTTTAAATTGCTGTTAGACATATGCTTTAGACATAAACTGTTGCAGTCCAAGCTTATGTCTGGATCCAGCTGCACTTAGGCTCCTCTCTGACAAGGAACTTAGAAAGCAAGGGAGTAATTTCTGAACTTTGTGACTCAACTGGAGTGCCTCCCTTATTTTTTACCTCATTCTTCTATGTCTGTATAAATCATTCTACCTCAATCCTATCTTGAATTTTTCTTTGTATATTCCATTCATTTAATACGTAATAGAGTGCACCTTTTCATTGAACTTTGTTAAATCACACTTTTATAAATTCCTATTAAAATCAGTTCTTGCAAATACCTCATTCACAACACTTGCTAAAGTCAAAGTAAACAGCAACATTTCCTCTCCCACAGTGCATAAAGCTAGTATGTCATTATAGGATGTGATCATGTATGATTATACGTACATATTGATACATTCTATTTTGCATAAGTGTATGATATTGCCTTGGAATCCATTTATAAGCACATAAAGGATAATAAGATGTAAAATAGCCAGCAAGGGTTTACTAATATCAAATCATGTGTGAATAACTTGAATTGTTTTATATGATAAAATGACCATGTGGATGGTGGGAAAGTGGTAGATGTAATATATTTTGACTTTTGGAAGGCTTTTGATGTGATATCCTCCTGAGTTTAAATGACAGAAATTAATAGTTCCATGTCCAGTTGGCACTGGGAATGAGTGGAGTACTTGGGGGTTGATAGTGGTGCATGTCTTCAATAGCTTTATTGACAATCATGGTGACGACACAAAATGTACTGTTAGAAAATCTGTAGACAAAGGTAATTTGGAGGTAGTATCTAACATACTTGACAGATCTTTGACCAAGAAATAGCTTGACAAACTTAAGGAAATTCATTGATGGAAATCTCTTGAAGTTCCTCAAGGAAAAAAGCCATTTTCTGCATCCTGGGTAGAACAACTCCAGAGACCAGTGCATGCTGAACAACTGGCTGAATGTCAGCTCTGCTGTAAAGGACTTGGGAGTAACAATGAATGGATACAAAATAACTTCATAAATCAGGCATACTGTGATTCCCTGGGAGAATTGTACCCAGCCAATCAGGGGAAACTATAACTTTTCTCCACTCAGTGCTAGCAAAGCCACAACTAGGGCTTTGTACCACTTTTGCTTGTCTCTCTCAGTTCCAGAAGGATATAGAGAACATGGAGGGTGTCTGAAAAATGATACATATCCTAGAAGGTATATAAGAGGGAGCTGGGCTTGTTTAGTATGGCAAACAGAAGGCTAAAAGGTGGTTAAAACGCTGCCTGCAAGTACTTGAAGGACAGTTACTAAGACATTGCAATACATCTCTTCTCACAGTGTTAGGAGACACAACAAAAGACCCTGGCCATGACTCTGATCAAGTTGAAATTATTGGGAAAAATTTTTTCACTAAGAGGTTGCCACGGCACTGGAACGTGTTAATCAAATTTGTTCTGGGATGCTCATTCTTGCATATTTTCAAGATTTTCACGACCTAAGACTACAGGGCAATCACATCTTTAGTCTGGATTTTTTCTTAAGTTGGGGAGGGGATGTTTTCCTGCTAATAAGAATATGCAGGTTGTAGCTTTTGGTCCCATGATCATGAAGCATATATTGGATGAAATTTAGAAATAATACAGGAACCAGAGACTAGGGCCTACATTTTTCCTCCTTGCTAAATAATCTAATTTCACAGTATTAGTCATCTCTCTTCTTTACTTCCATTTTAACAAATGTGTCTTGAAGTATATTAATCACAGTGAAAAAGATTTACGATTAAGACTGATTTCAACTTGCTCAGCTACTGATCTGGTAATCAGGACACTGTCCCAGGATATTTGGGGTTGAACTTTTCCAGGCTGATATGGGAACTCAGCACTTCCTGAAAATGGTTTTAGTTGTAAAAAAAAAAAAAGTTCTGTAATAATGCAGTTGAATTAAATTATCTGCTGTTCCAAGTGCATTAGAAAGTTCTAATCATCATATTACAAAAAGCCTGAGCCTTTCAGTGTTACTGGACATCCTCTGAAAATACCAGGCCCTTTTGTGATTTACAGAGATGTACTCAAAATTTGCTTAGGTATACCTAACACTGATGTGCTTGGCATTGTCAAAACAGTGGCCAATGTGCCATAATAAATCTTCCATCTAAAAAATAATGTGGTGCTCACTGGACTGAGATGCCGATCAGATGAACAGCTGCTGGGATGTTCCCAGGCTCTCAGCCTGGAATATGGATGCCTAGATTCAATTTTAGTCCCATAACAGGCAAATAAAACATACATAGGTTTAGCTATATGTGCTCCAGGGAATAGAGGTCATTAATGATTTCATTAAAAATTAAGGGAAAGTAGCAAAATTGAAAGTTGATAAATATATTTGCACCATATGTTTTAGCAATCTAATTTTATATGCCCATGTCAGCAGCCTAAACTCTGTTCAGCTGCTTGAAAACACTTTCTGGAGGAGTCTATGTAGGCTGTTTCTTATGATTATATACGCTTCAACTTCAGTAATGAAATACAGAATCCTTTTTTGCTATATTAAGGAGATAAACGGCACAGACAGGAATAGATCAAGGTTTTCACGCTGTCTCTCTCTAGTTCCCTGTCACTGGGGTCTATTGTCACTTGAGGTTTTTTTCATCTACCTCAAGACTATGTCTTTTTTCTTGCATTTCTGTAAGAATAAGAGGACCTGTGTTGAACAAAATAGTTCTGTACACAATTGTGATTATTTACTGAAAAGGAAGCAAATAGAAACTCATAATATCTGCTCTTTCTTGTATTCCTTGTGCCCTCCTCCTCTTTACCCACCCTGATCCACTGAAGCCTCAAGCAGTAGACATGGCCCAGCAAGGACAGGGGCAGGAGCAGGAACAGCAGCAGGGCAGATCTCTCTCAGGGACAAGGGCAACCTTTGGGGGTTGGAGCTGGTCCCCACCTCACTCTCAGATGACTACTCTCCTCCCGACAGGAGCTGCTGTTCACACAGGGGCAACAGCCTGAAAGACTTCAGGGGTTTGCACCCACCGAGGGCACCCTGCTTGTCTTGGCAGAATAACACTGAAAAGAGTGCAAAACCAAGGAGAGGAATTAGATACTAGGAAGTTCTCTTTTATGATGTCAACTTTATTATTAATGAGGCTTTTCCATCCTCAATAGATGATTTTGACTTGCAGTAAATTCTCAACCCTGTGTACAGTGTGACCCTTTCAGCCCACCACAGGATTTTGAGTGTAACACTCGCTCCTGTGATGGATGGGATTCCAGTGTCCACCATCTAGGAAGTGGGCTCAGGTCTAGACAGCTAGATTTAGCTGCCTGTGTGCAAGAAGGATGTCTAACCTCTGACTGTTAGCAAATCAGTTAAGGAGAATAAGTTAGTTTCCTAGATAAAGTGCTCTGAGGCATCTAAGACATCTGCATGCACTTGACAGATACAACACAGGACTATCCACGTCTTTTTGAAGTGACAGTTTGTGAGAGACCAGAAGAGTTAATGTATGTTAATGTCTCAAACACTATGGTAAAACAGCTGCCTCAGCTGCAGGGGGAGCCTTTAAATAGCCGCGGCCGCTGCCTCTCTGATAACATGCAACATGCTGAGCTCTCTAAGCATTCTCACTGCAGCCCTCCAGCTCGACCTGTCATGGTGGGGCAGGACCGCACCTGCCCACAGGTTGTGGTCTGCCCAGCGACAACAGACTGCAAGTGAGAAGCTGGGTAGTGCAGGACATGGAGGGTGTATTGGAGGATGCGCCCTTCCATGTTTTGATGTGCCTTACCAAATATGGCCAGAGGTCATATAGAGTTCATTTGAGGAAGGGGCTTAAGACCACCTGAGATACTCCTCGTGACCACCCCCCCCACTGGCACCCGCACAGAAGATCTCATACTTTCTGGAACAAGCACCATAGAAGTCCTCAAGAGGCGGGACTGAGGGTGGAGACTGGACTATAAAAGATGCAACTGCAAAGAGCCAGGTGTGTGTGCCTGCCACTGGAGGACTGCACCATCCATCATCGTCATTGCAGGATCCTAGGGTGGTGATACCTTTGTCTTCTCTCTTCTTCTCTTTTCGTCTCTTTCCTTTCCTCTCCCTCTTACAGATATTTCTGACAAGAACCCACATTGGCAACGTTTTTCATGTTTTACAAGTTCAAGATACCTCTGTTATAAATAAAACATTTTATTGGTCATTTGGTGTCATTTCACCTTAATTTAGCCCAAAGGGGTCCATGGAACCTTAGTTGCGCCCCCCCCCCCATAGGTGGGACATGACATTTCATGTTAAATTCAGGTGAGATGTCACAGAGGTGTTAAATGCCATAGGATGCCTGTGGAAAAGTCTACCCTGCCTAAGAAAACTTACCATGAACAGTCGACTCTGTGGAGTTTGGAGAGTGATCTGCTCACATCAAATTATACATCTTTATTGATTAGTCGAATCTCGTATGTACAGCAACAAATATTATGCTACCTGTATATGTAGATTGCCTAAGATCATGCTAGGGTTGAATTAGACTTTTAAATGAAAATGTGAGTTTTCTTCTTTTCATATATATTGCATGTCAGTTGGCAATGGAGAAAATCTTGTGTAACATTTATGTGCAATCATGGTAAACCTTAGAAGTTAAAAAAAATAATTTCTTTGTCACCAGAAGTATTGAATGTTAAAAGCCAACAAATAACAAAACATGAGGAAACCCAAACCAGCGACAAAAAGAAAAAAAAAAAAAAAAAAGAGTTAACTAGATTATATAAAATTAACTGGGACCTAAGGACTACATATTATAAGGCAGAGTGAAATATCCAAATATCCATTCTCAAGTCTGTCTGGCCAATGGTTGTCAGAAAAACCCACAACAGGGCTGATAAATTTCTTTTGTCTTTACAAAATCAAAGTCTTGAATGATACTTCTCTCTCACACCGGGTTTCTTCCCTAAACAGGACTAGAAACCTAGAACATCGTACTGAAAATTACCCAATGGTTAGGACACTTTACAACACGTCCTCCATGTTTTTTTTGGTGGCTATTAAGGATAGTCTTGCATTGCAACATCTTGTAGTAGTGGCACCTAAATGAACTGACTTCTATTGAATCACATCTTTCCAAGGAGCTGTAAGAATGTAAGTGGATTCAAGACTTGCAGCAGTGCTTCTGAATTGACTGAAATCCTCTGAATCATTAATAATGCTATTTTTCCCCAGAGGACAGAAATAAGGTGAGACCTTACATTAGCTTGGTTTCAATAAACTTTCCCTTTTTTCTTTCAAACACACAGAGAAAAGGCTTCTGTGAAGGAAGACCAAATAAAAATTGTTTCAGAAAAAAGATCAGTGTTACGTTTTATGCAGTCAAGGACTTCAGGAGATGAAAAGGCTAAAAAAATTTTATTTCTTAATAGTGTTGTTTCTCTTCAGAATTCTTCCTTTCTTAGAACCAAAACTAGAGAGAGAAAATTGCCTTTGACCTTATCCTTACAAATTATTAATAATTACTGATTTCAAAACCAACCCAACAAAAATATGCCCATAATATTGTACACTAAATTAGAGATCATGCTTTAGAGACACACAGGAATGTGAGATGTCTAATTAAAAAGAAAGAAAAATATAATTTTATAAAGCATTCTTTACTATCTTAACATCTTCAGAATTTCTCTTCTCTGGAACAGCTAGAAGTTAATCATTGGGAAAGAAGTTGTGCCTGCACCCAACTGCACTGCAAAAGTCTTGCATGTGCATATTGATAAAAATATCAGTGCAATTCATATGACATCATGCCAGTGACCGCAAATAGGAGGATAAAAATAATTCTATATAAAAAGAATGAAAAGAGAGGCTGTGTTTGTATTATTTCAGGATTTATTCATCAGGTTCTTTGATACTGATTACATTTTTTGTTCAATAATATTTTTTTATGGAAGTTCTGATTGTTATCTTTGTACATAAATAGACAAGCAGAAATAGAACTACTATAGATTCAGATGAAAATAGCTTTTAAGTTTTTGCTGCCTTACATGAGATGATCAGTATATTCATGAAACTGCACATCAGTAAAATATGAAATACAAAATACAAATATACTACTGAGTGTTGCCACTGTATACACAGCAATGTTTAAAAACCAGAAATGGAGTCAGTTATCTAAATCCAGTGTAATTGATTTAGCTCTATTAATTCAGCTATGTTTATTCTTTACACCAGAGGAACATCTAAAACTGCTGACTTTCATGGCAGAACAGCAATCTTGCATCACAGGGGAGTTCTGCAGGACTGACGTAAAACAATGAAAGAAAGAATGAGAGCAGGGTGGCTAGTCTACCTTCTGTTTTCCATTTGAGTGCAGTATCAGTGAGGCATTGAGGGCAATATACAGTTGTCATGCAAAAAGATGGGTTAACTTCAATATAAGGAACTACTCCATTGCTTACAGGCATCTGCATGTCTCAGTATGTCCTCTCTGTCTTCCTCCTGCCTCCTGGAATGTGATGAGTTTCCTGTGGGTCCTGCAAAACATCTGCAGGTTCCATACAAATGTTTTGGGTATCATAAGGGTCAGAAATGGCTCTAGGTGTTTCAGTCAGCTGACGATAATGAGAAGATTTAGGCAAAATTAAATGATCATGTTTACACAACTGATCCTGCCTGCTCTTGAGATCATGATGGCATTCATTTGCCTGAACAGCAGTGTCTGGAGTTTTTCTGGGATACCCCACCTGGCTTCTGTCTCTCCAAAATAACGCAAGCTCACTGTCATTCTAAACCACACCTGCCAGCCTGTCCAGATGTTTAGCTATCCTAAGACATAGCAGATGGCACTAAATGCCTGTGTGTAGGCAAACAAATTGAATCTCTGTTCAGTACAATCACCAGCTGGACCCTCAGTGTCATCTGAGACATCCTATCTCCATTACCTGGAAGAGGCTGGCAAATGACACACAGGACTTCTAGGAGACCCAGAATATCTTTTCAGAGCAGCATCTGAATATCATCCAGGAATACTCTAAGGACTCCTGGAAGGCTTTAAATACATGTGCTTAGGTGAATGAAACAGCCATTGAGTGCAGAGAGCTATTTAGCTAAATGAGACACATATTTTTTAAAAGCTCTCTAGACTCCACTGACTGTGTTGAGTAGAAACTTACTGCAGTTGTCTGTATGGGGTATATTAGGAGTAGACAGCAAGATTTAAGTGGGAGTGGGCTGAAGGGATGGTCACTGTAAGAAGAGGCTAGGAGCTGTCCAGACACAGGCAATACCAGCTGGCTCCAGGGCACCCACTTCAGGACACAACTGAGCCCACCAGCCAAGCTGGTGGTGCCTTGGGGAAAATGTATTAAAGAAAAGGCAAAACACTGCACAGGCAGTGAGGAGTGAGGAAAAAAAAATGTGTGAGAAACAATCCTGAGACAACCAAGGATAAAAAAGAAGGATGGAAAGGAGGTGCTCCAGATTCCACAGAAGACAGTCACTTTCAGCCCATGGAGAGGGCCATGCCACGGCAGATATCCACACTACAGCTTGTGGAGGACCCCACACTGGAGCAGGTGGGTATTCACCAAAGGAACTGCCATCCATTGAGAGCCCATGCAAGAGCAGGTTCTCCTGACAGGAACAGCAGCTTGTGGAGATGGGTAGATATTTTGCTGCAGCCTGTGGATTCTGTCACAATGCAGCAGATATCTACACCATGGTCCATAGCGGACCCATGCTGGAGCAAGCTTATCCTGAAGGACTGAAAGTCATATAAAGGACCCACAATGGAGATGGGGAAAAGTGGGAGAAGAAAGGAGTATGTTGTGGTTTAACCCCAGCCAGCAACTAAGCATCAAACAGCCGCTCACTCACTCCTTCCTGGTGGGATGGGGGAGAGAATCAGAAGGGTAAAAGTGAGAAAACCCATGGCTAAGAAAAAGACAAATTAATAGGTAAAACAAAAGCCATTCACACAAGCAAAGAAAAATAAGGAATTCATTTACTGCTTCCCCTCGGCAGGCAGGTGTTCAGCCATCTCCAGGAAAGCAAGGCTCCACCACTCATAATGGTTCCTTCTTCTTCCCCTCCCTTTTTAAGGTGAGCATGACATCATATGCCATGGAATATCCTTTCGGTCAGCTGGGGTCATCTGTCCCAGCTGTGTCCCCTGTCAACTTCTTGTGCAACCCCAACCTACTCACTAGTGGGGTGGAGTGAGAAGCAGAGAAGGCCTTGACTCCGTATAAGCACTGTTCAGCAGTAACTACAAGATCTCTGTATTGTCAACACTGTTTTCGACACAAATCCAAAACATGGCCTCACACTAGCTACTATGAAGAAAATTAAACCTACCCCAGCCAAAGCCAGCACAGAGTGGCAGAGAGGAATAACTATGTGCTGACCATAACCACCTGTTCCCCACTCTCCCTGTCCTATACTGGGTAAAGGCGTAAGGGACTAGGAAGTAAAGGAGTAAAGTTGAGCTTGGGAAAAATGAGTGGCTTGAGGGGGAAGGTGTTTTAGTGTTTGGTTTTGTTTTTCTTCCTCAGCTTCCAAATCTATTTTAATTGGTAATAAATGAAATTAATTTTCCCCAAGTTGAGTCTGTTTTTCCTGTGACAATAATTTTTAAGTGATCTCCCTGTCTTTATCTCAAACACTGCATTTTTTGCATCATATTTTCTACCCTTGTCTTGTTGAGGAAGGGGAATGAGAAAGCAGCTGGATAGGGGTCTGGCAGCTGGCCAAGGTCAGCCCACCACCCATAGGAATCTGGACATTTTTTTATGCGACTATCTTGGATATTAGAGTATCCCAGACAGCAATTGCAACAAATAAAAAGCTTGATCTCCTTTGATTGATTTGATTTGGAGGCTGGTAACTAGTGGTGTCCCTCAGGGGTCAGTACTGGGCCCAGCCTTGTTTAACTTCTCCATCAACGACCTGGATGAAGAGTTAGAATGTACCCTTGTGGAATTATTAGTAAAATTAACATTTTACATCTGAAAATTAAGGTTTATATGAAAAACGTAGCAGTGTTCACACATTGAGGGAAAACATGAAATCAAAAGGAGCTCTGAGGATGGGACACAGCCGCAGCAGGCATGCAAGGAATCCACTAACACAGCAACTCACTGCAATGTACCATAGAGGACGGAACGGATTGGAGACTCCGTAGCCGTGCTCCGTGATGGTAAAGCGGGAAGAAATGGTTCTCTAGAACTGATAAGCAGCTCATCTGGCCCCCCGAGCTAACAGGTTTTCGAAACCTTGCCAAAGTGCTATCCTCTCGTGAACTTTGCTCGTTTTAATATCATTTTAATACCAAAACACACCTCCATCCCAAAGGCTACCCACTTCCGAGGTGCGACCACCCCTCTTCGAGTCTGCGCTCTCGATTTTTCGCAAGCAATACCTTTAAACGTGAAGTGACAGAATTTTACACCAATCATGATAAAAGGTATGTATGACTACAGTCACTCAAACTCCACCTTAAAGGTAGAAAGAATATAAAAATAGCCAGGGAAATGGGGGATTTTCAAAGGAGAAGATAACACCGTAGATTTTCGGAGAAGAAGATCTTCGGAGGAAAAGAAGATAACACTGTGAGCAAGTCAAAGGAAACTCCACCTCAGACTGCCTCCGACAACCGGGATTGGCCGACGGGCTGAGCCTTGCTTCTCCCCCTCTTGGGATGCCTTGGGTGAGACTTAAACTAAGCGCTTTTCTTGGGAATAGTTAGTCCCTAATGATTATAGCCAGGCTGTATTATTTATAACCTTTTCACGCGTTTTATATTTGCACGTGCTTTCTTGCAGACAGTCACTATCACTGGCAATTCAAAAAACCTATATATCTGTTGC
>Ga0065711_1001636_pt1 | contig 41361 bp, 16 predicted proteins | sample Hoacrofraction12_FD_59098 | JGI IMG/M metagenome (GOLD analysis project Ga0065711, IMG submission 59098) | Hoatzin crop microbial communities from Cojedes, Venezuela - Epithelial fraction 12 v2 (version 2) | ecosystem: Host-associated > Birds > Digestive system > Esophagus > Crop | place...
CCAGTAGCTCTTCATCTTTCTTGAACTGGGGAGCCCAGAACTGGACACAGTACTCCAGATGAGGCCTCACCAGGGCAGTGTAGAGGGGAAGGAGAACCTCCCTCCTCCTGCTAGCCACACTCTTCTTGATACTAGCTAGAGTAATGGATGGGGGATTTAGTGCTTAAACAAATCTTGAAAATGAAACGATACTCATTTTTGAAAGAGGTGCTTTCTTCCAGTTGTGTGGACTGCCATAACTGCCGGTGGAAGTAGAAATCAAAGAAGAAAAAACAATCACTGGCCATATATTCACACCCTGTATTTATTTCGTAGTATCTCAGTGACTGTTCTCAGGATGGCTTGTAGTGCAGAAAAGGCTTGAAGTGAGAAAGGCTTAATGTAAATGCTTGGTTTCTGTTGCAAAATTATTTACAAAGCATGTCATGAATAAGTGTGTTCTTGGTTTTTGGAAATTATTAAATGTAGATTTTAAGATCTAATGTTGATACTTCAGATAGACGTATGGCTGTCTTCCTGGTGGCATATGGCTTGTGGCACTTCTTTCTGAAGTACCTAAATGTATCATAACAAATAATGATCTGAAGAAAACGGACTAAACTTTTAGAGCCTCAGTTGTTAGCTTTGCAGTATTAAAATAGTGAAGTAGTGTTCTTTCGGTGGTTTTAATGTTATGTCACCGTCACAAAGAGTAAAATTTCATTGTGTGAAATAATATCAGTGCTTGACTCTTATACTGTACTTTTCATCAACGGGATCTCTTTAGCTTAAAGTTGTCACTAAGTAATGGAATACCTCTTAGTAAGTAAATGACTTGCTAAAAATAAATTGGGATCAGATAAGGAGCAAGGAACTTCATCTCATTTGTAGGCATTTTTCTTGTGTAATATACTGGAATATTTGTGTTTTAGATAAATATTTTGACTTTCAAAAAATTGAATTGTTGTTGATTAGTGTGGTTCTGAATGAAACATTGCTTCCTTCCCAGAGGGCAGTAATTTTAATAGGCGATTGATACGTATATTCATACTAATTGTGATGACGGCAAGTTAAGGAATGGTATTGTATCAGCAGTCCAGTATGAAAACGAGTGTGTGAATGAATGCAGCTATCAAATGGTTGCATCTTGCTGGTTGCTGTTTGATTTATTTCTTCTGAATCATGTTAATTAAAAGGAAATTTATTTATTTTATCAGGATGTATAGATATTAACAAGCACTTTATTTGTTTAAATATCCAGAAATTATTAACTGGCTTAGAAGATAAACTATATTGTAATAACAGGCTGCTTTGTTACTTTAAAATATAATTGATCTTGTAAAGTAAGAAGCTTGAATAGCTTTAGTTTTACAGGTACTTTTAAGAGTAATTTCAGAACGTTGACGATGGCTACATTTAATTCATGTTAGCACTGAAAATTCAGAGGGTGATTGCTTTGGAACTATATATGCAAAACTGGTCGCAAAGTCATTTCCACTTGACAAAGAGAGTAGGGTTCCAGAGTACACCGGGGAGAAGAGCCTCCACCGGTGTCAGGGTTGTGCCTTTGGCGTCTGGTGGCACAAGAGTGCGTCTTGAAATTAATCTCTGTTGACACCAAAGCAGAGTAATTAAATCTATGTTAGTTACACAACTCCCACAAAACTGTTTGGCTGTTCCTGAACTTCTTGCAAGATACCTGTAATAACAATATTGGGGTTTATGACTATTAAAAACAGTGCATATCTTCATGGCATTAATTATGAAAAGCTCCTGTCGAATCAAATGTCAGCAGCCACATTGCCTGTGTAAATGCCTTTATGAAAGGTGTAATGTCCCCTTCTTTTGAACTGAAGCCAAGTTACGGCATTGGGTTTTTTTTAAGTAAAGATTATGATTGGGGATAATATTTTTGATGAAGAGTCAGATGATGAGTGGGAAAAAGACTGATGCAGATAATCTAATGTAGGGTATGAAAGAACAGAAGTATGTGACTTGGAGGTGGAAGGAAGAGAAAGTTGTAAAGGAGGTATGAAGAAGCCAACAGTGATGGTTAGTCTGCTCCAGGATGCTAAATAACATCTGGGAGTCTTGTCAAATGTCTCACGAGTAAGTATCCTACTACTACAAAGATGTTTTATTGTAAGCAATTGGTAGTTAGTCCTGAGTGTGCAAAGGTGTTCCCTTAAGCCAGCTGGAGCACACTAACTACTGCACAGTGAAGGCCTCTGTGGGTAATCAGTATCAGGATCGTAATTCTTTTGTTTATTTTTATATGTAGTTTTATGATCCTCTGCCTTCAGATCAGCTTTGGAAAAAAAAAAACTCACCAGTGATAATTAATTTTTAAAAGATTGATGAGAATTTGTGTAATAGAAGTGTCTGTCAGGTATTTCAGCCCTTCAACCCTTACGTTATAAAGCATCAGGGTACTGTGTTCTTACTGATGATGCACATGTATTTGATGCGTTTGGTATTTTCTGACCAACGTTCATTAAGGTTACGTAAGAAGGTTGTTCTTTTCTGTTGTAGTATGCCAAGGGTACTGTAAAACCAAAGTCAGAAACTGCATTGTGGTTTTGGCTGGAGTTTTTGTGCTTGGCATCATGTTCCTCACTTGTAGTGAAGGGGTGTCGCTGAGCCCCACGGGGCTGGGAGGGTCCCGTCCGCGCCCGCTGGGAGCTCGCAGCCCAGCAGAGGGGCTGGGTGGAGCAGGGGGAGGGGCACAGTGGAGGGAAGGGTCTCGCCCGTGCTCACCCCACATCAGCAGGACTGTGCCCAGCTCCTTCGGCTCCATCTGCTGAGCCAGGGCTCCTGTCGTGTGCTGAATTCGAGGGAGCTGGGAATCCTGCACATTTGCTTGGATGATCAGTGCTAAGGTAACACATTTGTCAAAAATTAGAATGTGATACCAAGAGCTATCTTTAGCTCTTCTCACTGAATGAAGAAGGAAGGACAGAGAGCCTGAGGAATGAGCGAGGGCAAACGCTTCTGCAGACTCGTGAACCTGTTCCAGGTTGGCTTGGTAAAACAGCACCAGGCACTTCGCAGGTTTCGAAGTGAGGGCAGGATTTGTCCCACCATGTGGAATTTAGAGAAATGGCGTGTTTCGCTTTACGATTTGCGTGTGCAGAAATAAAAAAAAATACAAAGTTATAGTTCTTAGAGCGGCTTTTCAGAGGCACTGTGTGCTTATATTACATGCTGAAACAATCACTGTGCATGGCTTTTTGTACTACCTGTACTGCAGAGTGAGTGTTAGCTTACTGTTGGTTGGAAAATGGTGACTTTGGGTGAGACGCTCGTGTAATAACCTTTGCATGATACCAGTTATCTATCAGACTGTATTTCTGACCTGCACCTCCCAGGAAATGAATACTTTCTCCGGTGCACAATTTCTTATTCTGTGAAGGCATCCGCTTTACAGCTTCGTCTGAGATCACTCTAAGCCAGTTGGCCCTCGCTTAAATATTCATCAGACTTCTGATAATTGTGATAACCCTTATAGGCTGGCAAGCATGGCAAATTAGCAAAAAGATGATTGATCTTTTTTTATATGCAGTTTTATCTTCAACCTTTCCTGGCTATATGTTATACTATAGTAATAATTTCTTCTCTAAGGTATTTGCCAGTATCTGGATTTGCACATCTATTTACAGTTGCCTTGAAGCCTCATAATTACAATACAGCTGAAATGTCCATTTTCTTTGCCTGACTACAAATAGGGATCAATCGAATTTTAAATGACTGCTTACGGGCTAGCTTCCGATCATGACCTTTGTAAATGATTAGAGCTCACCACTGTTGCTATCTACCTTGAAAGGGTAAGCGGGCAGGTCTGTCTAACTGGCATTTAATCTGGAAGAGAGCCAAAGATATTTGAGCTAAAAACCTAATATGAGTTGGCAAAGAGAAGCATATATAGACCTTTGCACTATTATTTAGATATTTTTCCACGTTTCTTTTTTCTATTTAGGAAATTCTGTTATCCTGTAGATAAATGAGATGTTTATTTGTAGATAATGTTATGGTGAAGTTATGATAGTAACTGAAGTTGCAAAATATCTGGCATAAAAATGTGGAAAATGGGTTTCACACTCTGAGTGTACTGAATTTGCTTTTTCTGAAGAACATGAAAATGTGTTGCACTGATAGACAAATACACCTGAAAAATGCCCTTAATAGGATGCATGAAGCGGACCTGCTTTTCCTAGGCAGAAGGGAATGGAGCACAGACACCATACATTGGTACTTCTTTGTTTAAACCTCCTTTCCCGGTAGCAATGGCCAAGGTAGTTGAGGCCCCGCTTGTACATCCAGCTCGCGTGTAAGTGATGCCTGAGACTCCTCTGTCTGCACTTGTCAGGTCAGTTTGGTTTTAATGAAGAATTGTGCCTGTGTCGTACGATGCTTTTATTACCACGACTGAATTTCTTGAGGTAGTGTGCTGTGCGGTTCTGTTGAAGTGGGACAAGTATGGCATCCATGGGATTAGAAAACCAACACCTCTTCTGAATTTACTGGCAGATTTTGCAAGTCCAAAGTTCTGAAAATTATAAGAAATATTACTATGCGCTATGAATGCTTTCATCTAATTAAAAGCATATGCTCCGTTACCTAAGCAATTATTCTTTTGTAGTATTGGTGATCAGAGTATTTATTAAAGTAACATTGTTCATGGGAATGTGTTGCTTATCATTAACTCTCTAAAAGGATTGCACAGTTTATAATGAACATGCAGTCTTACCTCTGCGTCATGTGGTGGCCAGAGTATTTTCTTTTATTTTCTGTAGCATGCTACCTTGTTAGATACTGAGCTGGCGGGTTGTTTTCTGGCCCTCAAACTAGTCAAATGTGTTGTTACCTAAATCCGAATCCCAGAAAGAGGTTGTAAAATCACTTTGTGGGGGGTTTGTGTCAGTGTCACCCTTTAGAGCAGGGCAGCAATAAACTGAGTGGCAGACGCTCTCTGTTAACCCCCACCCTCCCACCAGAGGAAGGGAAAAAGAGGAAAAGGGAGAGAGACTTACAAATTGAATATAAAAAGTTTTACTAATAACACTAACAATACTAATAATACGAACAATAAGAGAAATAATGCAAAATATACCAAACCAATACTGAGTTTCCTGGAGTTAGGTGCTGGGGCACGGGCGTCCCGCCAGCAGCTGCCGGGCAGCACCAGGAGGTCCTGCACGGGACTCAGCAGTGGGCAGGAACTAGACTCAGGGATGCATGGATCGGAATCGGGGTCAGGATCGCGGGCAGGACAAGGAGCAGGGTCCTCTTCAGAAGGTGGATGTGGCCAAAGAGAGCGAGACCCTCGTGATCCCTCATCTTTAAACTGAATATGACGTGCCTGGCGTGGAATACCGCGTTGGTCAACATCGAGTCACCTGTCCTGTCACCCCTCCCCACAAATACGACCGCTTCCGACTCCTCACTTGCGGGACCTAAGAGATCTGTCAGTGACGTTGGCTGCTGTAGTGATAATTATAAACAGAGGCCTTTTTCTGCATTCCTTTCCTACCATTAGCTCAGAGTAACTATAAACATCAGGTGTTACCAGCTTTGGAGCGGACGGTGTCTGTAAAATATGCAGCCAGCTTCAGAAAAATACTGTTACTTAGAAGAGCTTAGCTGTAAGAAAGCTCACTACAAGAGAATCAGTTCTGTCTTAACCAAAACCAGGACAGTCAGCATTAACTTCTTCTAACGTTTAGATAGAGGTGTTCTATTAATTTAGACATGATTTTTTTTGGAAGCAAATATCAAGTATATTTGAAATATTTAAAGTAAATCTGAGATGAAAGAAAATGTTTGAGATATTTTTTGAGCATTTGAATTGGTATTTACACTCTTTGTATTAATCTTAAACTGGAGATGTGTAGTTACTATATACTACTTGCTGGCTAAGGCAGTTTTCAAGCATAAGGCTGGAGTTTTCAGAACAGTTGAGTTATTTGGAAGCAGAAATGCTGTGGAAACTCAAGAGAACTTCTGCGTCTTCATTATTACTCCATGGCAAGGCTGCATGCTTGAGCTACTAAAATGGTGTTTCTGGGAACAGCAAAGTAATGTTAGGGATTACTCATGTGTGACTTCTACTTCGTGCTTGCAAGTCTGAGAATAACTCTTCGAAATGGCAACAGAATGAAAACTGAACAGCTTTCTCTCTCTCTGATAGATGCAGCAGCAAGAACTTGCACAAATGAGGCAGAGGGACGCCAATCTGACTGCCCTGGCAGCTATCGGCCCCCGGAAGAAACGGAAGCTGGATTCACCTGGGCTGCTTACCGTAGGAGGAGAGGTACATGTCTGTACACAGAGTAGCAGAGATTAGTATTTCAAAACCTAGTAGGGATAACTAGAGATGCTACATGCTGATATTTTCAGTGAGCTGCGTAACTTGGAAAAGGTGATGCAAATTACTACATTAGAAGGACTGTGAGTCCAGTTTGTCTTTCCACAGTTGAAATGACATTTTCTTCTAGTTGTGTTTTCAAGTGTCAACTTTCAACAGATAGTTAAAGAATATTTTAAAAAGAAGTTAAATGTGAAGTATAGGTCTCTCCCTTAAACTGTTCACTGCCTTTATACTGATTTCTGCTCTGCATGATCCAAATGAAAACAGAAAAAAGAGAGTAGGGCATGAAGAAATATCTGGAAAAACATAACTGGTCTTGCTTACAGTTTGGACCAAGAGCTTGCAGTAATACCAGTAAGTGTGGTTTTGTGACAAACGTGTCAAAGATTTTTACAGAATGGCTGGGTGTCCCCCACAGCTGCAAAGTCAAGTTTGTGATCATGCTAAATTGTAGGTGAGTTTAATAAGAACACTGTGCTCTAGAAGCAGAATCAGATTCGTTAGCGTGATTCTCCTGTTATCTTAAACGGAGAAGTGACTGTACTACCCACTTGAATGCAAAATCATCAGAAACGTGATGTATATATAAACCAAGGTGGAGAACGAGGCTAGCGTGGTTGCATTACCTTGGATGACACTGTTAGGAGTGCTGTGTTGTTTACTACAGGTATAGTTGGGCTTCTTTTGTTTCTGCTAAATATGCCTACACAATAAGAGTCAAAGTAATTCTCCCTGTTATATGTCTGTTCTGAGGCAAATGCAAACATTTTGTTTTGAATAAATGACTAACAGTTTTGGCTCTGGAGTTTGTCTAAATGCCAAGCATTTCCAAAGGCCTTTTTGTTTCCCATTTTGGATAGCTTTTATCTGACTTTTCTCTCTTTTCATGTGCTAAGGAATTAGCTGAGCTAAGAATAAAAGTGGATCTTGTTCATATTCTATAATTGACTTATGACTTCAGATATGTAGGAAGTGCTCCCGTTTTCTGGTCAGATTAGTTTCAGACTGAGGGAGCTTCCTGGGTTTTGTGTTGTCCTGTTGCATTTCTTTCCTTTCAGTCTCCCTCCTGGTCTTAGATTCGGTGAAGAGTTCTGTTGTTCTCTGTGTGCACCTGTAAAAAATCCTGCAGCAACAGGCCAAAAGCAGCTGACATTAGAAGCTCAACTGGATAGGGATAGTTTCGGCTTTCATACGAGATTAATTTTAAAATAATTTAAACCTTCTAAGAGTACATGAATCCCTTCAGATTTTAACAAATGTACATTCCCTGCTTGTCTTTACTTGACCAAAGGAATATTTTCTCCTAAGTATCAGAATTTAAGTTGTATTATCTATTGCCCCTTTTAAAAATATGATCCTTTTTTAAGCTATCATAGTTTGCTGAACCAAATTGTGGTCACCTTCGGGGTGAAACATTTTATCAGAGCTATATGCCTGCGTGGGTTATGGTCAAGAGCCTGCCTCTCTCTCCAGAAGCTCCTTGCTCTCCTGGAACAGTGCTTCAAGGAAAGATAAGGGTCTGTGGCAAATTCCAAAGGCCTCTGGAGATTTTTTTTTTCTTTTTGTTGCTCCTCTAGTCCAAATTTTGCTGAACTTCTCTGTTATTCAGTTGACAAATTATCCTTGAAGTTTTTGTCGCTACATGGATTTCCTGGAGTCATGAATTGCATGGCTCTTCAGCCAGTCCAGAGGGCATTGCTCCCATCCGTCTCCTCCAGGCTGCTAAGTGTCCTGGCCGGCTCACGCTGGTGCCTGGCTGCAAGTCGGTTGCAAGGACTTGGGTACTGTCTCTGGGTTATTCCGTGGCTTTTCTGGGGATGGGATTGGAAAGTTTTGGAAGCTGTGTCGTGGAAGTTGGCTGCTAGAAACCTGCTCTTTCTGTCAGTCTTCTGAGCTACTTGTTAGGGCTGCTATGCAGAAATAAACTCAACTCCTCAAAAATGTTTCACTCTAAAAAGGTACTGGAAATTTGCATTGTTTGTCTAAGACTTATCTGATTTCTCTTCTTTGGATTTCTGGAGATTATAAACAACATAGAAAACTATTATAAGACTTTGTGCTGTCTTAGAGACATCCTGTTAGCCCAGTTTCACCTTTTGATATCGGACTTCTGCGGCGGTCTGTGACCCTCAGATTTCTCTGGGCAATTTCTAAGCTTCTTAAGACCTTGCTACTGATAATATCTGCCTGCAAGGTCTGAATTGGCAGGAGTTTTCTTGGCCTGCCCTCTTTTTTTTTTTGTCAGAGTATCCAGGTTTTGTCACCGAAGTTGCTGGTCTCCTCGTGAATCTTTTTTGACATACATGTCCACTTTTGTTGCAGCTGGTACGCTGCATGTTTGCTGGTCCAAAGAGGTAGCAGTACAAATCATCCCACCCCTGCGTGTTATATTCTTTCCTTTTCTGAACTAACTCTTGCTTGATATTTTACTTAGTTGCATTGGCCATTTTTTTCAATGAGCAGTGTTGGATTTCAGTCCAACTTCTTGGTTCAACAGAAATACTAGCTCACTGTTTCTCTGTGGAAATTGGATCTTTTTAATAATACCCTTTTGATCTGAGCAGGAGGTCAGTTTAGGGAGCAGCGATGGTTATTTTTCTTAAGAGAAAACGTTGATGGAAAAGCTTAGTGTTTCTGTGATCAAGTACTGTTTGTTGTATACAGAGAAACAGCTTTACACAGCTTTTATAAATGTGAAAAAGCTTGTGCTCCTAATTGCAAATATTTTTCCACCAGCACTTTATTCAAGAGTGTTTTCGTTAAACTTGTTCTCTGTCTCACATTTCCAGGGCTCATTTGGACTTCTTTGCTTGTTTTCAAGCCATAGCTGAATAGACTTTTTTTTCAGACGGCGGGATTAGCTGAAGTTATCAAGGCCAGGCCCATCATTGCCTCTTCTGTACTGGTACGGGTGGGTTTCTTGGTTGCTTTTCCTTGGGGAGATGGAAAGTCAGCAGTTCTGGAGGGAGGTTATTTTTCCATCAGGTGTGTTTTTTTGCTTTGCTTCTCCATGTAGTCATATAAAAAATTCCTTTCCAAAAAATGGGGAAACAGATGTCATGGAGAAGCAGATGAGCGGGGGCTAGACGTCCTCGGATAACAGTGCCAGCGCCGGCGTGGCTGGCGTCAGGCTGCCATTACACAGGAGCCCGACTGGCCTGGCTGTGAGCTCCAGCCCCATCCCCAGCCGAGCACTCCTGGCCTTCCCTTGCATAGGCTCTGGCTCTTGTCGTACCCTGTGCCAGCCCATTTCCATCTGATTAATTGGCAGAAAACTAACCTAACAACAATAAATAGTGCATCGTTTCTGCTAAGCAGTTTGACCTAGAGCCCAGCCCAGTGGGCGCTGGAAAAGGAACTTAGAAGGCAGAGACAGCAAACTTGAGATCACCTGCTCTTCGTTCTCTTTCTGTTTGGTACCTTTCTTGTCTCCTTGTATTTTAGATAATCTGCTAGAAACATAGCTTCCTCTATAGCAACCAGCAGCTCATCAGTAATTCAGCCTGCTTGTTATTATAATGCGGTTTAGATCAAGAGTGAAAAAGAAGGGCTGAAATTAGACACCTTTGGAAGAGTTCAGCTTCTTGCTGAATTGAAAGTATTACATTTGCAGAATTTTATAGGTTGGGGTTTTTTAAAATTTATTTAATGATACTAAAGTATTGGAAAAGAGATGTTACTGCTTTTTGGAATTTAATGCATGATCATCAAGTTCGGTATCCAATGGTCCTGAACTGTGTTTCGCCTTTCGCAGCGGTGCTGCCGGCCTCGTGCGTGCTGCGTGGCTCCTGTGACGCCTGTGTTGGCACACGCGGGAGGGGGAAGGCAACAACCACTGCAGGTCTTCCATTAGTATATGCAAGCACCTCTGATGTCAGATTAAAAAGAATAAATTTTGAGTTGCTTTTGTTTACCTTACAGATTTTGAATCTCTTTGGTTCACATTTGCAAGCTTTTTTTGTGAGTTGTAAAGCTTTTAAGGATTAGGATTAAAAATTGTTTTTGTTTATGAAATAAGTATTTTCATGTAATTGTAAGAGTTAAAGCTTTAAGAAAATCATTAAACGTCATGAGACTAGGTCAGGTTACTTGCTTTACAAGTTAACTATTTTAGTGGTGCTAAGGTGGCATGAATGCAGAATTTGCGTATTTCAAAGTCCCTCTTTTTTTTACTATGGAATTAAAGTGTAGAGGTTAAATGCAAGTGTTTTTCTGTCATTAATAATGATAGTTAAACAATTTGGCTTTTCATCAAGACCTATGGCTAGTATCCCAAAATACATAAATACAGAGTATATGTTTGAAATATCTGAGGGTATAATTTGTTTAAATATCGAGTGAAAGCCCTCTCCTGGTACTTGCTGGCACAGATGGTTTTTGAATACTGAGCTTCCAAAGGCAGCTTCAGGGCTAGTTCAGTGAATCACCGCTTATTGAAGACAGTCATTTTAGGGATAAGAAAAAACCCTCTTTCTCACATAGTAGAAGAGCATTCATCTTAAGAATATTCAGCAAACTATCCCAAACACCATCTTCCAGTATTTGCAGGACCATATGTTGGGCCAGCACTCAAGCCCGTCCAGTATTTTCCAACCATTATATTAGTCAAGAAAGATAATGTTCTTGCAGACCTGGAAAGTCCCAGAACAACTCCAGTTAAAACAAGGATGTTTTGTGTAGAGAAAAGCTAATTACTAAAGTGATTGTGTAATGTATTTCGGGTATGAGGCACCACATTTTTTTAATTAAATTCATCTTTCAGATGGTATAATTTGAACATTTTAAAGCTGTTTTCTTGTTAAGGTTTTGTATAAAATGTGATTAAGATTCCAGTTTGAGACTTGTAAATCTATGTTATACCAGAGACTTCCAAATGCAGGCACAGAAAAGTTACTTGATATTCCTCTCTATCAGATCTTCATACTATGAATTTCGAAGTGGAAATGTAAGGATGTATTGATGATTATATTAGAGGCACTTGGGTACAATGACATTGTAATTAAAAGTACTTTTTTCCAACTGTCTCTTTTTAGTTTTCCAGGACTGAAGGCGATTAATTTGTTTGCGCGCATTACAGCTGGCATTCTCGCTTTGTGCTTGGGCTATCCATAGACATTTCAGCAACCCCTGCAATTATTCCTCAAAGCCATTGTTAATATTTTAACAATATTAAGACAAAATCAGGATACTAGGCAATTTTGTCTTTGGAGTGGATGATAAAAAAGCATGGCAGAGCTGTCTCTTGGAGAACCTGGCATTCCTTCTTTCCTTCCCCTTGCCCCTTTAAACAAGAGATGTATCGTGTGTCTTGCAGAAGTCTTTGTTACAGAAGGGTTGTGCGTTGGGTTCTCTCCTGATTGTCTACCCGATGAACATCATGCAGATTTGGAAGTTCATGAATCAGCCAACAGAACTGTGAGGCATAACTGCTTCTGGCAGATCTGAAAGAATTAGAACTGATGAATAGTCTTTTATTTTGTGGAAAAACATCGGTCAGTGGGATTGCCATGCTCTGAGCAAATCTTTAGGCTATTCCCTCACCTTTTTGGCACTAAAGTGATTTTATGGCATCCACTTTCAAAGATCCTTGGAGTGACTTGTTCTACAACTCAAGTCTCAGCTTGGTCTTCATACTGCGTAGTTGGCTCTCGATAAGTTACTTGTTGTTTTAAGTGGTCAAGATATGTTTAGACAACACTGGAATCTAAAGATACTTTACACTTGTTAAGCTGGAGTTATATGGAAGCAGATACAATAGACCAGAACACCTTTTGCCAGCGTTTATGGCCCAAGAAGTTAAAGCTTGCTTTTTGTGCTTTTAAACCTGTAGACGAACAGTAGAACAAGAGGAATTTTTATGATTTATTGTATCATTGCCTTTTCAAGCACTCTTTGCTCCATGTATCACTGACATGATAGAATGCAGTGGCTGTCTCAGACCTGTTGTGGTATAGGATGTCACTGCCGCTGACAGCTGTGAGTTTATTTCAGGTATCCCAAAACTATCAGTTAAATATATGGGCTTGAGTTTTCCGGGAGACAGAAGAAAGTGAAGGAGTCTGTCCTTATAATTTTTTTTTAATGGTGTTACATGCATACTACTTTGTGAACCTTTGAAAATCTCAAGTTTAGCTTCAACTTCTCTGGCATGTTTTACTTGCTGTTCTCAAAAGTCAAGTATTAAAATAATTCACCAGAAATGCTTTAATATCTATTTGAAAATCAGTTTTTGACAGACTGTATAGATGTTCTCCTAATTAATAATTGCACCTATTCTTCTCATTCTTAAATAAATGAGATTTCAATTTAAAAATAAATTGCTCCAATGATGAACTTCAATTTTAAAAAAATTTAATTTCAAATTGTGTTTTAGCCCTAGCAGTAAAAACTATGAATGCCTTAAAAATGATGGGTAATGCTATGTTTACATGGCTGATTAATAATTCTAATTTGGAGCGAATGCATAGAAATACAGTTCTGTGCGTGTTGCGGGCAGGCGGGATACAGACAGCGAGTCAGGAGGCAGTAGAACAATTTTGCGTGGATCTCATTTGACAGGAGGAAAAAGCCAGGCAGCAATGCAAGAAGATAGAAAGTGGCTCTGTGCCAGCAAAAACATTCTTTTTTACTAGTAGAACAGGTTTGCGTACTGTGTGTATTCCTTTGATCTATGTAGCACAAAATATTCTGACAGAGGTTCAATGGTATTAATCATTTTTCCTTATTGGCCAAAACAAATGTGATTTTTACTTCATTTGGAGATGGAAAAGGTAGCTGATCCCACCTGACTGCATGATGTTGATCTAGCACATGGAAGGAGACTATCTGAGTATTTCTTTATCTGCTTTTCAAAGGTTTCTTACTGGAGTCTGAAATAGTGTTTTGTTTAGGTTTTTTTTAATTAAAATCCTCCGCCTTGGTTAAAAAAGGGAAAGAATTACTGCATTTTAAAAAAGAAAATAATTTAATCACTGTGGTAACACTAACTGCAATCTTTTTATGTGTAGATACTTTATAAATATAGCATGTGCAGCTTGTTAGCATGGAAAATAAGAACTTGGCAAAATGACTTCTGAGTAGTTAATAGTTCATCCATTATTTGTCAATCCCTGTAGAGGTCTGCTGCTGTTACTGTGAGAGAGTGTGGGTTGTCTGCTTGCAAAAGGCAGCTACCTTGAGGATATGTGGGGACAGAGGGTATGTGAGCTTGCTTTTTGGTTTTTGTTTGGGGGCTGGTTTTGGGTTTGTTTTTTCTTTATTTTCAATTGTCCTCTCAATTTGTCTTCCTGATTTTCAGACACTGAAGGATGAAATATATTTTGCAGCCTCTGTTTTTCTGACACTTGTAATTCCAGAATTTTTCTTTCTTCTGACTAAATAAAACTGATAAAACTAAGAGTAAGAAAGTCTGAAAGGGTCTAGCTGAGGGTTTGTCAAAATTGACTTGAGTCTCTCCATTGACTGCAGAAGGTAAGGCCCAAGGTGCTGTGACATTTTTAGATGTCAGTGACAATAATTTTTAAAAACAGAGAATTTCCAGGGGTGTAACTTTTTAACATATACATGGAAAGATTTAGCCCTGTATCTTAAAGTGGCAGTGTTTCCCTTTTAATTGATCCTCCTCTGGAAGGGTCAGATGAATCACCAGACAGATGAATTTCCTTCTCCCTTCCATCGCATTCAGTGCCAGCTAAATTTTGTGGAATAATTATTTTTCTTTTTGCCTAACAAATCCTTTAGTGAAGCTAAGGTTTTGAACAAGTCTAAAGAACTTGACATTTATTAGGATGCCCATTCTTGGATACTTCCAGCCTGATTCTTTACAGGAAGTCAAGGAATATATTGCTCGTACAGACGGTGACAGTTAGGGTAACAGTAACTCAACATTTTCGTTTACCCCGAGCCTTTAGGTTTGAACTTCAAGGGAATCGCGTTGCCAGCTTCTAATGTAAACACCTTACCTAGCAGTCCTGAATAGAACTTTTTCTTATTTTACCTGCTGTAAATTGTAGAACCAAACTGTTGTTCAAGTCCCCCTCCCAGACAACACTATCTAAACTCTGCTTTGTTAAGTCTTGGCTGTTTCGGAGAATTACTTCTTACGGGGTGATTAAATCTGTCTGGGAGTCTCTTTTGCATTTCATAATGCAAGATACAGAGAAAACAGTTTGTAATAATCAGACAAGCACCTCTTTCTTGAAAATGTGAAGTTACCTGTGCAAGCTTTCGAAAGGCCTGCAGGAGCTCTGCATCGGTGCTCCTTCACTGCGTCTTGCCACCACCGTGCGTTATGCTGCAGTTGGGTACTCTTCCTGTTGACAAGAAAAGGAGAGGTTCTTGAATTAAAAAAAAAAGGAAAAAAAAAAACCTGACAGATCAACGTTTCATTCGGAACTTGCCGTCTTACCATGCGTAGTAAAAAATTATTACTTCATTTTAAGTCATTTAAATTGAAAAAAAGCTCAGTGTCTGAGAAAGAGGAGGGAAGAGAGGCCTTTCATGGTTGCCTTTTACCAAATAGAAGTCTTCCTTCTACTGACTGTGCTGTCAGTCTGAATGGTTTCCTTACCAGTTTGGCAGTGTTGTCCTGTGTGCTGGTTATTCATGTGTGTGTGTGCACAAGTGTTGGAGTCGGGTCCCTGCTGCAGGTTTCATAAGTGATGTCGTTACGGAATGACACAACAGCAGCACTTTGTGGTGCAGGCAAAGCTGTCATGATGAGCTTTGCTGCTCAAAGAACATGATGGTTTTTTTAGCCCCTATGATCTATTCTGTATTGCAAGAGTATTTTGAGCAAACGCTTGTTTAGTTTGGAAATGAATGTTCACACTGCTTCCACAGATGTTGACCAGTCTCCTGCCATCCACATTCCTCTTTCAGAATTTGGCTGAAATTTGCCGATGATAAAATTCAAAGGTGTGGCTCAAACATGTGAACTTTGAGCTGAAGGTAGCCTTTTGGCTTTGTTACAAGCGGTGCACAGGGTTCCACGAGCAGCGTGTGTGGCATGTCCTTTCTGTGCAAGAGCGACGGTAGAGCGGGTCCTGTTTGGCCCCGTTCGCGAGTTCAGCGTTGGAGCTCCAAACTTGCAAGGACATGTGCATGTGCTTAACTTTAAGCGCAGCGGTTGGGTCGTTTGAAGTGAGTAACATGCCTCGTGTAGAACCTTAATTACGTGCAATAAGCTTTTGTTGGATCGCTGTGTATGTCAGTGTTCCCCTGAATCTCCTTGTGTTTCCTACTGCATGAACTCGGGTTTGCTGATCTGTAACTGATTCTGGGGTAGAAAATGCTTTATTTCTCTGTTTTCCAATGGTAGAAACAGGGTTTTCTTTCTAAAAATCAGCACATTGCATGCTTTTGAAAAGTCTCATATTATTTGACCACAGAAGTCTTTGGGACTATCGGTGTGTGTTAAATGCAGGTTTAAGATGTTCCCCGGTGTGTCTTGAATATTCCAGGCTGTATTTTGCTTTCAAAGGAACAATACTGTAAAAATATCTGATAGTGGGATCTTCGTCTTGGTGTTCCTTTTGTTACATGCTCTGTTCTAGTGAGTGACTAGGAAAAAAGGGGGTTTTGTTTTTGTTTTGCCTGGAGTCAAACCGGAGCATGCTGGTTAAAGGGATTCTGTGGGGGAGTTGGGCTGGAGAGGGCCCGAGGGAACTCGCGGAGACATCTACCACCAGCAGCTTGTCTGTGCTAGCTAATTATAGCTAGGGTACTGTTTACTTTAGTGGTATACTCCTTATTTATTAGTTACTTAGTTACTGCTTGCCTTCAAGTTACAGGCTTGCAGCCAGTTGCTGCAGGGGAGGTGCAATAGGAAGGGAAGGGCATCTTGCAGTGCTGCAGATCACAGCTCCCCCACCTTGGCATGGCTTTTAAACTGTTTTTTTCTTTTTTTTTTCTTTTTTTCTTTTTTAATATAGACAATGGGAGAGACGGTCAAAAAGAAAAGCAGGCAAGTTAAAAAATGAGAACAACTTAAGAAAATTTTTTGTACTCTAGAGGGACTGAAGTGATAAAATTATCATGTCTCCGTGACTTCTCGATCAAACTGTGTTTTTTTCCTCCTTTTCCTCGTGTCTTTGGAGCTAAATCTCACTTTTTGGTCTATGTGAAGTTACATTGATTTGAATAAAATGATGATTTTTACACCTTTTTTAACTGGTACCACTTTGCGGGAATCTGGAGTTAGTTCCAGCGGGCAGTTTCACGAGCTGGTGAGTTAGTTTTGTGTCAGCATTTTGCCCAGCATGAGTGAATCCACACACACATGTTTCACATAGCTAACTAAAACTAAGTTAAACTGTTAGAAAGGTCGCGTATGGAAAGCCTAGGTCGCTTCAGAGCCCGAGCCCTGCAGAGCTGTACTGGTGGGCCCTTGGGCCCCTCTGGGGAGCCCTGCCCTCATGCCTGCTCTCGTCCTTCTGGTGAGCTTCGAGCAGGGCCAGCAGGTTAGCTGGCTGAAGGAGGTAGGGCAGTAGGCCTATTTCCACTGCTCACTTTGCTATTGCTTTTGTTATTCTGTTTGTAGTAATCTTGGTATAAGAATTATCTCGGCAGAGAAAGGACAGCAGTGTTGTATGGGGAGGCAAATGAAGAGAACGGGTGAGATTTTCTGCAGCTGTGTTTGAGAAGGTAGAAGGTATCATAGTGATTTCCATGCTTTAACAGCATGGAAATAGTGTTTGCCCATGCTGTAATTATCAGTAAAAGAGCTATTTCTCCAGTCTTTTTGATCATGACAGTCTCTTGCAAAGCCAGGAGCATAGCAAGAGCTGAACCTCTGTATGATGGACCAGCTACTGAGCAATTTAGAGGACGCTCTGTTAGGAGAATGAGCATACTGTAAGAACCATGAAAAAGGCAAAGGTTCGATCTCCAAAGGAGAAGGTAGGGAATAAAAGGAGCACAACAGGTTAAACAGCCTTGGCCGAAGAAGTGAGTACCCCTAGGCAGACCAGCATCTCTAATCAGTGGTAGTGGTACTAGCTCTGAGGGAGGGAAATGCAGGCTGGTGCTCTCATGTAACATTAAAAAGGACAAGCAGTCTGTCAGGGGAAGCAGTCATTGGCGTGGGATTTCTTCTCTTGATCAAAAAGACAGCAGCACTGCAGCCTGCTCGGTCTGTAGGGGAGGGCATTTTTTTCCCAGGCCGTATCACTGGCCTGTGATATGTTTTTCCCAAGCCATAAAAGAAGCCACCTACATTTCTCTCTTTAGCAAGGTTTTGTTGATCCCTTTTTCTTCTTTTCATTTGTTTTCATTTTTGTTATTACAATTTAAAAAAAAAAAATTTAAGAAGCATCTTTACAAAGCAGAAGGTGAGCTAAATCTGATGGACCTTGAAAATACGCCTGGTGCTTGTCTCCAAAGCCAAAATTAATTTTCTCATCTCTATAATTAATTCTTTATGAAGAACATAAAATGCAAGTTCAGTAGCTTGTTTGCCCTTCCCTCCTTTAACTGACCTTCAAATTACAGTCTTCTCAAACTTCCACCCCCCATCCACCCCCCCCGACAACATTGACAACTGTAAGTGAAAAGCCGTAAGTTGGTAAAACTTATGTTTCCAGAAAATTCTTTTATCAAAAGTTATTATCCTCAGCTGTAGCTACAGTGAGATGGGATGAAATTCATGCTTTTATATTACTAAGCTTTAGTTAATATTAAAGCTTATTACTTAAGCTTTTTTATTACTAAGTAACGGAACAAATCTCTAATAAAGAGCTACAGGTACTGTTCCTAGCATAGTTGTCGGCTATGCAGGTAGTCAAAGTAATAATAATTGGTAGCGATGTTAGGGGGGAAAAAAATTCAAGACTTCAAGTATTCTTTTCATTTTGTAATATACCTTAAACAACATAGAACCAATATGGAAGGGCTTCCAGAAGAAGAAAATTAAAACAGAAAGTAGGTTTTCTCTGTTTGAAGAAAGCGTAAATAAAAATCACATCTTCGGAAATATTTGACATCAGAGTGTCTCATTTCTTGACTGAGAATCCAGAAGAAGAATTATTTTATTTACTTCAAGAAGTTCTTTGAGTCTGAAACTTCAATTAGTTAATTCTTGGTATTGTGAAATGCTTGTTCATTTGATGAGCTTACCTGTAAGAGGACATGTTCTGTGGCTTTCTTGGTTAAAGGCAAGAAGAATTACGACAAGTGATGTAATTCCATCCCAGACCACGATTTTCAGTTTTGAGCATTTGTCAGTGTCCACATCACTTAAGCAGGAATATGTTGTTTTAGAAAACTCTTAATGAAGAGCATCCAGAGTAAAATCTTAAAGTAATAGGCTAGAGTCCACTGTGTTTATGTCGACGTAATCTCTACGTAATCAAATCTATAGATTCTGTACGCTGGGCATTTTGGTTCGACATCTGATCAGTTTGCAGCAATTAATGAAAGTTAAGAATGCTTAATGAGCATTTTGATGCTTTTTAGTTGACATTCTTGATGTACTGGAGACTCTAATGTTCCAAGTGTCTTTGGAAGACTCTACCTAGATCTAGTTTGTGGCCCATGAGTTGGTGTTGTTCACAGTAAGTATTTTGGCTGTAGTGATTAATAAGTCAGTTTGACCTATTCGGATTTCTTTTCTACAGTGCCATATAAAAAAATGTAATGTAATCCATAATTCAGCTTGTGCAGCCTACATTGAGCAGTAAATCCTCGTTCGTCTGAAGTCAAATGCATTTTTTACACTAGCAGTACTGAGATACAAGGTTTTCTGGACTTCAGACAACTTTCAAAAGTCTGTATATTGCCTTTTAAGCCATTTATCCTGGTGGTGATCAAGATCAATTACTTTTTAACATAATTTTCTGTATTTCTGCCCTTACTACGTAAATACTACATACTGCTGTGGTAAATTTATTAAATTGTACTAAGTGCGTGAGTGGGAGATAGAAAAGATGTTTTTCTTTGTGTGAAAATATTCCTTCAACTACAGATTCTACAAAATTAGATTTTTGCTTTTCTTATTTAAATCATGAATTTAGCGTAAGTATTCTAATTTCAAAATCATTCTTTAACAAGGCCATATCATCTCTAACTTACTTTTGAGTTATTTCATTAGACTATGTGTTGAGAGTCATTGCTTTTTAAATTAAACATGTAATCATATAAACCTTAACAAAAGCTATATCCTTTCTTAAGGCTTTCAGAGGTATATTTTTATCTCCAGTATTCAGCTGGTATATCCAAGTAGCTCTTTTCTGAAGAATTCTGATTTGTACTGAATTTCTGATACAATTTTCCTCCAGAGAAACAAAACAAAACCAAAAGCAAGTCATTAATAGCTTCTCCTACCCTCTCAGCTCTCTCCCGCTCAAGACAAAGCTACCTGACTTACGTCTGGTTAGAATGAGCAGCACGTAAAACAGACGAATCGAGCTGTGTCAGATTAATCCTCCTTAAGCAGCTTACACTCCAGTTGCACAGGACACCATGCCATGGAGAAGTTGTTCAGAATTGGCACCAAACTGGAGACTGCATATCAAGGAAAATGCTTTACCTGCCTATTCTGAAGTCTACCCTTTAGTGTGAATCGTTCTTCTAGATCTGATGCTAGAACACTTCTGGCTGGCTGTGCCGTATCGTCTTGACATTTGGAACGCAGATCCATGAGAAGCATGTCATGTTAACGGAACGCCACAACAGTCAGACTTTGTCTCAATTGATGGGGGAATTGCAGCGTCCAGAGTAATTCGTGTTGACAGTAAGAACTTGCAGATAGGCAACCGAAAATGGTGAAATCATTACAGAAATTCATTTAACTGGTTGCTTGGCCATAGCAGATTGCTTGAGCCAGCCAAATCAGAGTAGACTCGGAAGGAGATACCTTCACTACTGCAATTTTTAAGATAAATTTGTGGTGGCTTATGTATCTGTGGAATACGTACATTTTTATCTTTGAGCACGTATACTAATATAAAAGTTCATAGTAATTGATAAAATATTAAGTGCATCTTTTTATCTGTATTGTTCAGGCATATAAAGGTATTCTTTTCATGGTTAAATTTTGAGGAAAAATATTGAAAGGAAGGCAACTGTGTAATTGAAAATAAACACATTGAATTTTTTTTATATTTCATTCTGCTTAGAAGAATATGTTAGCAATTTAATGAATAATACAGTTTTACATCTTGTTTTAATGAATTCACAAAATGTTTTCCAATTGCTTGTTATTCTGTGTTTTTAAAATCTCTTATCCATGACAAAAATCAGATTTTTGTCTACAGAAATTGGATAAGGAGGAGAGTTTACATGAGGAACTGCCTTAAGTATTTAATCAATACTGTTGATTACAGAATCTATTTTAAAATTTTATTTCCTGTTTATCTTTTTTCTTTTGCTAGCTGGTAGTATACTTTTCCCACTTAGAATTTAAGAGTGTAGATTCTTTTGATGTGTATTAGCTGCAGCTTATATTATTTTACCTGCTTAAGAGAGGAGTGTGGCAACCTGTGTCCGTCAGTCGAGTGCAGTGGCATCCCTGGGGGAAGAACTGGAGGGGTGATGTTTGTCCCTGCCTTTTGTTTGCAGGTCGGGCCAGCTCCTTTCGCCTACGCGTGAGTCTGAGCTATCTTCCTGCAGTTTTGGTTCATACGGACAGTGGTGGCCTTGAATCAGAGGGAAGCCTGTTGGTCTGGCAATCTTTTTAATTCCAACCCCTACTATTCTGTGATTCTGTGATTCTGTGATTAATGTTTTTATTCGAAGCACCTGACTCCACAGTCAAGCCTGTGCATTTACTGTCAGAGGCAGCTGGCTATGAGAGACAGACCTGGGAGCGCCTCCTGTTCTGGGCTTTAACCAAACCCTAACCAATCACCTACATTTATATATTTTCTTAGAACTTAATTTCAACAATTTTTAGTCATACCCTCTAGGATCTTCGTAACGCAATTCTGTAGGTACAGCAAATTCTTTAAATCGCCGTTAGCAGCAGAGCACACAGGCANGTTACAGACTTTAAGCACGAGAGACCCGAGTCTGTAGAGAGAAATATGCTTTTGAGTATTATCCATATAAAAAAAAGAGAGATCCCAAACTTCGCATTTAAAAATACTTCTCTGAAGTGTCTCTTTCAGTGTAAATGCTGGCGTGCGTTGGCATTAAACGATGGTGTAGAGAATGCTCCGAGCCCAGCAGGATGGGAATTCTTCCATTGTCAGTCTGGCTCTGCTTCTGTCTGTGGCTTACTGTAGTTGACTTTATCTTACGTACTCTTATCTTGTTCATTGCTATTCATAACCCATGCCTGTGTGAAGATGGGCCTTAATTCATCAGAATTATTTGCCAAGTTCCTTGTTCCTTTATGTAAAGGAACAATAAATGCTATTTGAACATATATACCTTTGATTTGTTTTCATTCTCCCTTTAATTATGCAGTGTGTATTTTAGACACATATGTCTGATTCTTGTCTTGTATTAATTTGCTTTTGCATGTTAACAAGCATAAGAAACCAAGCCAAAACAGTACTGCTTGGTAGTTACGGGGATGGTTCGGGCCATCTCTGTGTTCTGGGGGTAGGCCTGTTTTAGAAGAAGGTAATAGCCAGGTAGTTCTCAGTTTCTGGGTAATTTACGGAAAGATCCAAAGATGTAGAAGATGAAAATTTGACAAGTCCTTAGCTGTAGGAGAAAAGAGGTCTCTGACATTTGACTCCACTCCTTGCTTCCCCTTTATTCCCCCAAACTCCTTGTGTTTTTAGTTGGGGAAGGTTGATTGCATAGTGAGGTTGGGTTGTGGTAAGCAAGTGGAGAGCAGAAGATACAGTTTCCAGTATCTTCTGCTAACTTGTACAAATTCTGCCTACTAAAACTAAAATATTCTGAACCTCTTCCCCTAGTTACTCAACCGGTTGTAGTTGAGCTGACCTATGGGATAGGTAAGGGAGAAGTCATTACTAAGAATTCGCAAAGCAGACCGAAGGTGCGTGGGTCTGGATTTGATATTCTTCTACGCGGCTGCACAGGTACTGTTAAAGGTTACCGCTTCTGATTGAAGTCTCTTTCCCCTTTGTATGAAAGCAGCATAATTAATCAGGCTGTAATGAATTCAGGTACAGCCAGTTTATCACCTCAAGAGAGAAGGTACCAGAGCAGGCTGAAATCGAATTGAAAATATGGTCGCGATTAGTGTTTAGGATTTAAAGAACTGTTTTAACATGTGCAGTGTAACAGTAGACACCTTTTGATAAGGTTGGGAAATGTGTGTTGTATGGCTTGAAACATACCTCCAAAAAGAAGTGGAAGATGATCCGAAATTCTCCCACAAATTTGAAATGAAAAAAATACCATTTTACCATGCATTTTACAGCTTGGAAAGGGAATATATCATATCTAGATAAGGAGTCTGCAGCTCTAAATGATACCTATTTTGTATTTTTAGTTTTGTCTTTATTAACAAAAATCTCAGCTTGTTTCAGTGTGAAAGTTGAATCAGGCATAATCTCTTCACTGAAAACTGAGACTCGCCGACAGAACAATGTTTTGGCTTGTGGTTTAAGTCATTAGTCTCAGTGGTCTCTTACAAGCATGATTTGAACAAAGGTGGGGGTTTGGTGCTGTGCACATTTGAAGTTGTGGGAGATCAATGTTGTTGGTGCTATTTGCAAACGTTGGTGCTGTTGTAAGTCCTATTTCTAGTTCAGTAGGAAAATTCCATGGGTGTTTTCGTTGCACACCTCCCCCCCCCAGCTTTTAAGCATTGCTTTATTTGCTTAGATGATTTTTTAAATGCTTTTTACTTATATTATTGGGGGAGATGGTACTTTAGCAGTGACTGCTTTCTAGGGCTTCAGAAGGACAATCTCGGCGCAAGCTACTGCACTAGTCGCCGTTCATGTGACTGCTTATGAAGGTCACCACCGTGGAGTTCTAACGGTGGAAGGGTTCGTGCAAGTGCACTCACTTTAGCCAAAATCCACCAGATTATTCCGAATAATGTGAGTAGGTGGTGTGGGTGGAGGGGCCGGTAGTGCCTGGCGTGAGGTAGGGAGCACGGGTGGGAGCTGCTCGGCAGGGTGGGAACTTCAGGAGGGGACAGTGGGGAGCAGCTGCGGGGCATAATGCCTTCGCTCCGCACAGCTGGAGCCACAGCTAACATCTGGCTGGAGTCGTAGGCTCGACGCTTTTCGTAATACTGTGAGCCGTATTTGCATTTGTTAGATTATTTTGGTAACAGTACTTTCCTATCTCTAGTGTTCCATTTCTTTCCATAATCCCCCCTCACAGCAAAATCAGTACTGGCAATTCGGAAGAAATAGAACAATTATCTTCATGTAACCCTGTAACAATTATTAACTTTCCTGTACGTTTCTAGCAATGATTCTGTGTGTAAGTCTCAGCAAAGAGCAGCTGTGAAATTAAAATACAGGAATTACAGAAAAAAGCTGCTTAGTTGTGCTGCGATTGCTATCAAAGAGCGTGGATACTTACTCGTTCTTTCTCTCTCGGAGCTGATGAGGAGTCGTCCGTGTGCCCGTACGCTCGGGTATTTCAGGTGCCGGCAGTCACGAAGCTCCTCGCTGCCTGTGAGGAAGCGAATGGCTGACGGGGGGACAGGCAGGCTGAATTTACAGGCCAACGCACGCTTGACCGTAACGGAGTTGATTATAAACATCTTTATAATAATTTAATGACAATTTAAAGAACACAGGGAGGAGAAGCTTCGATTAAAAAAGCGATGTTGTGAAGTAGCACTCTGGGTATCTATTAAGCTTTCCTGCATACGTTTACTCATGTCTTTCCCTTTTCTTATATGTTCTTTATGTGTTTTGGAGAAACAAATCTTGTGAACACTTGCTTATTTTTGGCATGGAGTAATAAAGCAGACGAGTGTCACATGAATGATTGTGACACTTGTACAAATGTCTGTGAGCTCAAACTGGACAGGCCTATTATGTTTTGACCCATTAACTGTAGCTGTCTTAGGTAAAAAAAAAATGCCAATTTATCTAAATACTTTAATTCAAGCGAGCACTTCAGATTGAAAAATTTGGCAGAATCATATCTTGTAAGAATAATAGTTTGACTGCATATTAAAAGCATGTTAAGATTCACTGTTCCATCCTTAGTTTACTGAAAAATAACAGCTTTGAGTGGTTGACAGGGGGACAAAAATCAAGCTGAGGGTTTTGATTCCTTTTCATATGGATACAGATTATCATTTTGCCATTCCTACTGTTATAATCGCAGTGCTGTGGAAAAGAGAATAGTGAAGGCTTTGGATATGTCATTCTTGGGCATTATCAACTTCTCAGATTTCCTTTCAACTTCTCATAGTGTTGTGGTAAGATTCTGGGGTGGTAATGAGAAATTTTCTGCAACACACTTGATACGGCTGTCTCTCCATAAATGAGTGAGTGGGGTAGCTTGGTTGTGGGGCTCAGGTATGATGCTGCAAATAATTTATTTTTGTATTTATTATTATTGACGTGGAAATATTTTTGATTTGTAAGAGATTTTTTAAAGAAACTAGACTGTTTAATTTCTGTCATGTCTCAAAATAATTCCAATTTATCGTTATTTCCTTTTTAGTGTATGCATTTGTCTAGTTAGGTTACCACGTTGAAGTCTGATGCCATGTGAATTTTTCCAGCCAACCCCCAGTAGACTTGTGCTAGAAGGGTCACTCGGTACCTGTGTGTCGCAGTCACTCAAGATCCCTATCTTTTCCCTTTGTTTCCTGTCTTCCTCCTTACACGTTCCTTACCTTAGCTTTCCTTGCCTATTCTCTTTCTTCAAATGAGGAAAAAAAATTAAATCATGGCAATTTTTTTTGACAGTGGAGTTCATTTCCCAGAATTGAGAGCTCACTTGTGAAACGTTTTTTGAAAATTGTATTAATGTTAATGAATTCTCTGTTGCTTGGGTTTGGTTATATACTTGATAATGGGATGATACAGCTCAAGAATTTAGGACAAAGAATAAAAGTTTTAAGTATTTGTGTACTCTTAATTTGAGCATTCTAATGGATCTCAAAGTGTTACCTTTTATTAATGAGAATATTTTGGAACAAGACTAGCAGTCTGTAGCAGGTAATAAACAGGCTGACTGTAGATTGGGTAGACCTCTTTAATATGAACGAGGAAATGAGGTTGGATCTGCTTAGCTAGAAGATAAAAAGCCCGTCTGAGTTAAAAGCCATAATAGGAGCAAAAAAGTGAGGCACAGTTTTAAAATGAAATGAGAGTGAGGACTTGGCAGATTAGGTTTGCCTTAAGTCTATGATAGTTAAAATAACCCCGTTTAAAATTTTGAAACTGTAATTTACATGTTCCTTTATTATTATTCAGATTAATACTAAAAGGGCAGAAGTCATCCAAGGAACTTACGCATTAATTTGCTTCCCTTTCACTACTCTGCAGATTTGTTTCAAAATATTTTTCTAGTACCTTGAATTTTGTTGTTATTTTTTGTTTTGGCAAGAAGTAACTTTTCTTTCTGACTGCCTATTAATGCCACTGAGAAATAAAGATGCTTTTACAAAATGCTTTCAAGCACAAAAGGAGATGGTTTTCAAGAGATTATTTTACATATTTACATATTTTACCTTAAGCATTTTGTAGTCACTGCCTAGTGGTGAATGTATCAGATTTTTACACACACTTTCAAAATGAACCAGTTTTGCTTCTAAGCCATTGCAAAGGGAGGAAATGAATTCTAACTTTTTTCACTTCATTTTCACATCCTCACATTTCCTTATTTCACATGGTTTAAAACAAAATGCCTCCAGCATTATTTTTCCTTTCTCAAGAGCAAAGTGAATGTGACTTTTCTAAGGGGGTCACAGGATGCCTCTGAGGCCTGTGGGTGTTACTGGACTGCTGCCTGCTTTCAGCTTAACTGAAGGGCTTGTCATAGTTTTCATCTCCTAAGAAATTAGCCCTAGGTGCTGGCCAGAAGCAGGAGAAGGCAGCATTATGAGCCCCACGCTGGTTATTTCCCACTGACATCAAATCCTGAGGTTTTTAAATTAATCCCACACAAAGACAACCCTTCATTTTGGTGCCGGTTTGAAATTAGACTGCAGTAATGACCTTTTAAAGATGTCTAGTTGTTAAGATAACCCCCTGTGGAAGCGCCGAGGCAGCCGTTGCACCCCGTGTTGGTGAGACACCGCGGATGCTGTGGCAGGTTTGGTGGCAGTGGCTGGAAGTGGCGGCCAGCGCCTTGACCTGTGCTGCCAACGGGGACGACAGCGGTCGCCGGCCAAGCCTGCCTCGCCTCGCCTCGCCTCGGTCTCCCCTGGCAGACAAAGGGGCTTTGTAGAGTTCCAGCAGGCAGATCAGTTACCAGCTAGGAAGAGAAGCCTTGCACAGAAGGGGACTGGCTTGGCCATCAGAAAAAGTTAATACTCGGCTCAGAGGGTGAATTAAAAGCATACCTTGTAATGCTCTGACGCTGGCTGGCTTGGAAAATGGAGTATTAACAGCAGCCGCTAACATAAACAAGTGAAAGAAAGTGCCTTAATATATACTACCCTCCAGTGTTACAACTAAAGCGAAAACTGGCCCAACAGACAATGGGGAGCGCGGAGTAGCTCTGCGTGATATACAGGAGGGTTTTGTCTGTTGGAATACATAGACATCTGTGTTGGACCTAAATTAAAATTACTTGCCTAATTGTTCCTGCCTGTTCACCTTGGGGTTTTGCATCGTAAACCTGTATAAATTTACCGTGTGCAAAGTTGTCCTTCATTGCTAGTAATAAATAGGTATGAAGCTGGAGATGGTATCTCTTTGTAGTCAAAAGAGGTGTATGTAAACAAAGCCGAGACACGGTACATCTATGAAAAATTCTTTTGGTAACAGTTACTCTTAGCAATTATTTTTCTGCACTTAAATTATGAAAAAATAATATCATATTGCATTTCTGTTAGAATGATATCTGTGTAATTTCTTACTTGTAAAAATGGACTATGCTCAATTTTTCAGGGTTTTTAAATTTTGCGATGCTTAAAGGCAGTTACAGTTGTATAGAGTATAACTTTGATTGCTGAGGCGAATTTGATTATGATTTTAACTATACGTAATACACAAAAATTTCAGCTGTTTAACCAGCATCGCTGGCATGTTTTCCTTTAAAAACTATAGTAGGTCCTGTAGAACGAGCACTTTTCAGCTGTTGGAATGCTCTACCTTTGACTCTTTACAGTTATTTTAGTTCTATTCATCAAAAATAGAAAATATGCATTAAACATTATTTGATGGTGTACTACACCATCTGCTGCCATCATGCACACAACTCTTCCTTGTTTTGAGAAATGCGCTGTGAAAGCTTAGTTTGAATCTGTAGATTTTGATAACGTGCAATATACAGACGTGCAAGCATTCCTTTTTTAACCCTTAGCATTGACAGAGATTGCAAGAGCTCCTTTGCAGCATTTCACAAATTAAAGGCTTATCACAATACAGACCTAAGAAAAATACTGTTTATATCTTGCGTTTCTCTGTGGGGTATTAAAATAGTGGGACTACTTGCTTCGTCAGTTTAAGGGAGGGAGTAGGAAATTGAATCTCTCATTTTGTGATCATTTCTCTTCTTTAATACATTTCACCTAGTTTAGAAGTATGGATCAGAAACTCGCAAGGAAAACTGATGCCCTTTCCTGCAGCTAAATTAACAGGAATCACGTGGAAAACAATCTGAGCCTTGTATGAAAAGGGGAGCCATTAAAATTAGCCCCAAGCTATGGACTGCACCCAATATCACTAGAACTGCACTCGCTGCAGATGTGGAGGCTGGCTCTCAGGCAAACTGAGCTGTGTTGTATAGCTACAATTAAAATCAACTCCTCTGCCAAAAAATAAAAGGGAGGAGGGTAGAAGGAGAACATCAAAGACAGATTGAAATGTGTAGTTAGTAATAAGAGTGGTCTCCTCTTGAACCAAGCCCTGCAGCGATTCATGGCCCCCTTGTTAATGAGAAATTTTGACCTCTGGTTTGTAAGTTAAACTTGTAATCCCAGCTAATGAAGTAAATCAATCCCAACTTCAGTCTGTTGTTCCCATTTTTCTTTGCACAGTGTGTCTGGGAGTTAGTATCCAGGTCTACAAATACGATTTTGGGGAAAAAAAAATTATTCTGCTGCTATGTAACTTCTCCTGTTTTGCAGATTCACTTACACATATTGAAAGCAGACAGATTATTTTCACTTGTCTCTGTGCTTGTAAAATGTCCTATTAGTTTGGATGTTTTAGAGACGCTTAAATAATAGGCCTGGGTTACCATTTTCAAAGGGAAGCTGGATTTGTAGCTATCCCAAAATATTAGTCTCATAAACAGATTTATGCTTTAGATATGTGGATCTGTGTGAAATTGAGGAGCCTTATTTTAATTTGCGCTATATTTTTAAGGAGATACCAATGATGGTTTTGTGTCAGAAAAAAGGTCTCCCACTGCAATCTCAATTCTGGGAGAAAACGGATTCGCTAGCAATAAAATGAATGCAAAGCGGAGATGCTAATTTTCATAACGAGTGGCTCATCCTTTGAAATACAAACTGCTGTGTCTGCTAAGGCACCGACTGATGCAGAACCCAGCCCCAAATCCAGCCCAAAAGCCCTGGTACAGCATCCAAGTTGATTCCATGTCACACCATGTTATTAAAGAATCTGTAAGAGACCAGCAAATGATATAAAAGGCAGTGAAGTCTTTGTGGCAAAAATAAGGAGACTGCAGATTCATGATCTGATCCCTTAAAAGAAAACATAACCAGCTAGAGGAAAAAAAAAAAAACCCCGCTTGCTTGTAGCTGCTTCACTTTCCTTCTGCATTAGTAATTGGTGTCGCTGTGCACCCTCCTGAAGGATGCAGGCCCTTTTTTCTTCTAATCTGTTTCTCTCCAAAGAGAGTTTTTACATTATTTTATGGGTGTTTAGTGCTACCGACGCTGTTTTAGAGAGGCATAAGCCTCCTAACAGAGTGTGTTTTTCTAAGTGAGGGGGTGTGCAAGCCCCCCTCTACCTGCAAGCGGCTTGCTCCATCTCCGCTCTCCCGGGCAGCTGCGGCACGGAGTGGCGTGGAGTTTTGGCTCTCAAGTCTTGGCTCCTGATGTTGGGTTTTCATAGCCACCTTCCTGCAAGTCAGTCAACAAACCGTATGGCATGCTGCTGTCTTTTGTAGGCAGCATGTCTGTAGATTGCTGTCGTGAAGAGGGAACAAATGACCAAGTTTTGCTGCATTTTATGTGATTTTATGATAGAAAAGAAAAAGTTTTTTAGACCAGTGAAAGAGGAGTCTCCGGGGCTGGACACAGTTCAGCAGTTGTTTTTACTGCGATGACCACAGAGGTGCCGTATTTTGGTTACCCTGGGGACTGACTCTGGTATGTCCTTTCCAGAAGTAGAAGCCTTTAAAAAAAGTTGACTCCTGCCTGGGTTTGAGTCCTTGCTGCCAGCAAGCCGCCGGCAATTCCCTCGGGGCAGGCAGCTGTCGGGAGGCTGTTGGCATGCCCAGAGGGGATGCGTTCCCCCGGGAGAGGGGCACAGAGGCTCCTACAGCTCCAGGTTGTCTGCTCCCGCTCCGAATCGGTGGAGAGCAGGGCACCGAGAGCAGCGAGATCCAGCCAAACGTGGAGAAAAGGCTTCTCCGTAGCTGACTGAAGGCTGTCTGGAAGCTGAGACTTGCAGTCGTGGCCCCCAAGTAGGCTTCCTTCAGCCCTTCTCCGAAATTCAAAGCCCCGAATAGATGGGTCTGCCGGAGGAGGCCGATGAACAGCAGCTTGTGCAGAGCGCTGGCGAGTGGTGGAGGGAGAGCTCCAAGGGGCCAAGGGAAGGGAGGAAAAGCTTTTCCGTAGAGGGACAAAATATTAATGCCGTCCAAATACAGAGGTTGTATCCCCTAATAAGTTTTAGCCTGTAATGTGTATTTTTCCTAAGGATCAAATGTAGTGAAAATTTTTATTACTCAGAGTCCCTGTGTATCTAGAGGGACTCCACTTGGTTTGTAAGTAATGCATGAAGTATTACGTATGAGCTTCAAAGTACGCATGGATGGCTGGATTAAACCGTATTCTATTTTTGTTGGTGATAACACAGTACAATCATTAACTTCACCTGTACTGTTCTTTGAAGGCGCTCACCACCCCCATAATGATTTGAAGCTGGGTGCTTTATACGGCTGCAAATCATCGGTGCGTTATAAGCAAGAGTTTGTAATAGCCTACTTTTTGTCTCTCTAAGTTTAAAAGAAGCTTTGTTAATTCTGACAAGTGGAAAAACACAGCAGTGAATCTGTTCTCAAGTGATACACCTTAGTATGTGGAGGATCCTGTTGCGAAGAACTTCGAAAATAATCATGGTTTATTAGCTGCACAGTCTTTTCCCCTTTGTTTCTATTCATTTAATTTAAAGTGAAACAACTCAGCATGCAAAACTAAAATTAGCTGCAAAAAAGGTGTAAGTGAATAAACAGGCAAATCCATTAGAGTCGATGGGTTATTGGATCCCTTGCCATTCCTCAGATGGCGGCCTATTAAAAGTGGTAATGTCTGCCTGCGGCATGGCCTCGGGGCGAGAAAGAAGGCCAAGACAGGCATATTTCACATGCATCAGACACAAGAATTAAATAGACCAATGTTCCCTAAAAGACTGAAGTACATCTCTTTCTGACGTTCATCTCGGGCAAAAATTCATTGATCTCAGTATGTCCCTTGGCAATTATAAAATATTAAATCCAAGTCACACTTTTCTAGTTGGCTTAATTTTTTCTCTATTCACAGCTTTCTATTTGATCACTTTTAACAAGTTAGGAATAGCATCCAATAATAAAATAAAAACTGCAGAGTGAAAAAGTTTGTTCGTTTGACATTCTTGTATTTTTCTATTTAGTCTTTAGACCTGCCTGTCATTTAATTATATTTTTAAATAAATCTGCACACTAAATAGATGAAAAGAATATATGTTTATACACACAAAAGCCCCCTCCACTGTCTCCTTTGAATTAGCCGTTTCTTTTTAAAGCTGGATACTCATATGTGGCCATGGTAATGCAGTGAAATCTGTATTTTAAAGCTAAATCTGTGTAGTTAATCACCATCATTTTTCCTAGTGTTAGACAGTAATTATTTCTGCTTCATGTTTCTCTTATGTCAGGCTGGCAAATGTAATATGGGTGAAACCTTACTTCCGAATTACTACTTACACAAGCTTTTTTTCCCCCCCCTGTTTTAACTGAAATTTGCTTTTGTTTGTATAAATACCAGTCAAGGAGCAAAATGAAAAATAACCTGTCAGAACCTGGATCTATTTTAACATTTATTTGGAGGTTGTAGCATACAGTACAGCAGAACGAATGCGTTGCTGGTGGTCTTCGCCGATGGGAGACTGATGCTGGGGAAGTTCTGTCCGTGCAGGCAGCCTACCTGTTGGGCTAGCTCGGTCCCTCCCTGCCCAGCGGTCCCCGCTGGCTGGCACGCTTACCGCCTGCCAGTCCTGAAATGAGCTCATTCGGTGGCCAACAGCTACAAGTAATCTTGGCTGAAAAGAAGTCAAGAAGAATGCTCAGAGTCTTGGTTTGCTTTCAGAAAACAACAATTTTGATCATTTGCTTATCAGCAAAATTACCCCGTGGAAAGGTGGGGGAGGCTAACCAGCAGGTCTGAAGTTTTCAGAAAAGTGAAGATTTTGCTTTACATTTTGGAAACAAGACCTTGTTGCCATGTCACTGCTTGTTTATAAACCACTTAATTTTTCTTAGTAAGAAAAGCTATAGCAAGTATTAATTAGCTAGGAAAAAAAGGAGTATGGCTGCTCGTATAGCTCCATTAGCACCAATGGAGAGAAACCAGCTTGCCCTGGGTGCCCAGTTTTAAACCTGGACAGATTAGATGTATTTTTCTGTGCTTTCTAAATTGAATTTTTGACCTGGAAAACCTTTACATTAACGTTCATCCCGGTGTGTGTGAGATTAGGCCTCCTGTCCGTGCTCGTAGGCCTTGGCACAGGTTTGGATCCTCTTGCCGGTGGCCCCAGGATGCAGACCGGCTCGCTCCGACGGCTGCGCCAGCATCCCTGGCTGTGAAGTGCCCGTACTGGTACAGCTTCCCGTCCAGCCTTTGCTTCTTGTTTTGGTTGGTTGGATGGCTAATTGTGCCTGTCCCTTGCTGTGTCTTTGTACAGCGTAAATTGTAAGAGAGCTCATTTTCCAATGGGGCTTGAAGGTGGGCATAGTGACTAATTGACCAGGATCCAACTGTCCCGTCTGTGACTAACAAAGCGGTGTGGGTCTAATGCGGTATTCAGGGAACAGAGGAAAACTGGGCTGGGCACCCAGAATCCCGCTAGCAGTACAGGATTTTTTTTTTCCCCTTTTTCATTAAAATTCTGATCCGGGCATTTAAAAGTCACTTCAAGAGCAATGTTACTCAGAAGCATAAGGAGTCTTGAAAAAATGCAGATATAGTTTTCCCTTTTTAAAATTAATTTTTGATTCTTCTGGAAGAACCACAATTTGAAAAAGCTCCTCAATGTAACCTAGACCAAAATGCTTGTGTGTATCTCGCCCTCTGTATATACACACACGTATAGACATATGCGTGTGTATATGTAGTATTTTCGAACTGTGTATCTGGTGTACTATCAGCCATTTGATGAGGCATTATAAGCTGCTTCAAACATGGCTGAGACTAATCCTGGTGCAATCAGAACAGAGAGTTCTGTGGGCGGCGACTGTAAGTTGCTGGGGTGAACTGGGTCTTCCCGAGGCGCGGCACGCTGCTTGCTGGCGGGCTCTCTGCAGCGGTGCTGGTGTCCAACAGCCAGCACACCTGCATGACCAGCCACCGCTGCGTTTCCAGTTCTCACCTAATGGACTGGCACTGAATATATTATTTATTAAAGCCGTGGTTCTAACTGAAGTTTGGTTTAAGTAAACATTAGTATGTCGGATTCAAACGGTGCCTTCGTTCAAAATACCGTTCCCTTTGTTGCGTCCCTGCTGCCATCGACCGCACACTCCTGATGGCGTGCCATTTATCTCATCTGCCCTGGACATAACTCTCACCTGTTTGTCTTTGAATTTATAAGTTGCAGAACTGTGTTTGCTTTTGAAATCTACTTAAAATTCTGTATTTCAACAAAATGAGACAAAGTAAGATGATTTTGACTATACCTGTTCTGAAGATTTCCATGACTTCACATGATATGAAAAACTGCTCTTCTCAAGCTAGCAGTTTTATTTTATTCTGCAAAATTCAACATAGCTGTTCTGAATTTTTCTTATAAATTCTGTAAACATAAATTAATGATAGTTTAATCAGTTTTCTGGCTGTTTACATGTTTTTTCCTAGTCAGTTCTGCATCATGATATTCTTATATATTATATTATGGTGGTGTGAGGCAAAAGTAAAATTAATAGCTGTAAAAAGTGACAGCGTTCTGCTGTAAGGACGTGCAATGTTGTTTATTAAAATGATCCTGTTTAAAGAACATTTTACTGAACTTCATTTTTCTTGAACTGCATACTAATTTTAAAGGTCAGTGTGGTTAGTTACCATAGTAGTGACCTAAAAATAACCTTTCCAGTGTACCTGTGTATTTCTGATCTGTAGTGTTAGCATTCAGAAATGTTCTTTCCCTTAGAGTTTCAGCAGCTAAATAAGTTGCAACCCCTTCAGCTATACTCATAAAAATTTGCTTCCAGACAACATGGTCTGTTTATTGTGTAATAATCGAAATGGCACTAAATTGCAATGATTGCTGAACACTTAGGAATTGCATTAACCACTTAACTGCTAAACTATTTTCCATTTTCTTCCTCACTGTGAAGTATTATATCGATTTTCCTCTTCGTTAGAGCTGCTTACTCAACCTCTGAGATGAACGGAATATTTTAGTAGCCTTATACACTGTCATATTTTGAGTCAATCAGTAGTGACCTTGGCTGAGAATTTTCTAGAGGTTTTTAAAAAAGCTATCAAGCAAAACAGCTCGCCGTGTGTAGCCTTGAATCTTTGCAGAAAATAGAGGGAAACACAAAACACCTCTGATAAGTGAGTTTAAAAAATTAGGAGGAGGATTAAATCCTGCTCTTTCTCTCTGAGATGGATTCTTTCCTCTTACCTTTAGCTCGCTGCTGCAGAGACAGATTAGTGAACAGTTATAAGGCCTTATCCTGGGACTTAATCGTAGCCTGTTACGTGGTGTTGGGAATGCAATTAAAAATGTAAATACAGTCATGGGTGACGAATTTTAGTAGTGCCAGTGTTTTCTACGGGGATGCTGATGACTTTTGTAACTATTCTTTGTTAACGGAGGTACAGTAGACAAGCATCTGAGCAATATCAAACTTCAGAGCTCTGCGGCGACTGCTGGCTCTACGAGTTTTGTTTCCAAATATTTTAGTTTAAAATTGATTTCCTTCTTCTCCCAGAGATTTCTGGGGAGAAATTCGGCTCCTCTTTGTTTCCGAGCCAACTTGGCAGGGAAGGCGGCGGGGGGCGTGGGGGTTTCTGCCAGCCCAGGCTGGCTGGACCCGCGCTGCGGGCAGGGACGGGTTAACGGGGGCGCGGGCTGGGGGCTGCGGCGCGCAGGCAGTCATTTCCCGCACGCTGCAGACACAGCGCCGCGGGCGCCCCGAAACCTTTGGAGACCGCCATGGCTCGCGGCGGCCGGGAGTAATAAGGTGTTTTTCCCTTCTTTCTCCTTCACTGAAATTCTGTGAGGTTGCTATGCATTACCAGGGAACAATGCCACTGTTTTTGTGTTTTATATGGGTATTAAGATCCATTACAATTTGACATTTTTAAGATTGGTTATCCTGTAGTTTGGTGTTAAATTGAAGTTGTTTGTTTTGAATTTAATTCTTTCATTTTTCAAAGGAAAAAAGGCAGCACTGCTGTGCTGATAGCTTGCTGAAGTATGCCAGGATTTGATGTTTGAACTGAATGTTTGCTATCCCACAATGTAGGCAAAATTATCTTTAAGGGAAGTGTTGGTTTTTATTTTTTTTTTCAATCATTTTTTAAGTGTGGAAGATGCTTTCTGGCTAGCGTTTCACAGTCAGATTGTAGAAGATACTGCACATATAATATCTTTAAGGCATACTGGTTTTGGGATAATTTTTAACACTGTGCTACACATCCAAGAGGTATTGTGCTTAGTGCAACCTGCTTATGATTATTATAACCCTATACATTTGCAGCAGCTAAATAAACCCCACATCAAATAAATTACTGCAGCAATGTTATTAGGCCAGCAGCAATGTGAAGGACATCTGTTAATTCTTTTTCAAATGCCCTGTCCTTACTCGTTTATTCTAAACTACTCTGTTGTTAATTACTACTGAAGTACCCGAAGTAGCCGCTCAGACGTGGCAGTGAAGGCCTGCTGAGGAGGATGAGGAGGAGGATGAGGCAGGCGTAGGGCCCGGTCCGAGCCTTGCTCTGGGTGCCGGGGGACCCGTAGCGTGGTGGGGTGGGGTGAGGCGGGCAGAGCACGGGGCCGTTGGCGCGTGTTCCCCTTGCTGCGGCCACAGCAGCGGCCCGTGCTGGAGCCAGGGGGACCTCGTGGCGAGCAGCAAGGGCGGGCTGAGCAACTTCGGCCCTAAAAGTCTGACTTCTTTTTATTAGAGCTGGTGAAAGAAATCTGCAATGAAACTTTCTCTGTCAAAATACATTTTTGTCAAAGACAAAATGTTCAGCAAAAATACATCTGTTTCAAAGACGTATTTGTCAAGAAGGTTTCTCGGCTCCAAGATGACATTTCTAGTGAGAAAGTGAGTCTATTGCTGAGCAGTTGCAGCCCGGGTCCGGGAGATGAAAGATGGATGGTGCCTTAGCCACTGGGTCGGCGAGTCTCTCTGCCGCTCGTGTTTGTTGTAGCGCAGAGTGAAAACATGGCCGAGAAGTGAAAGGTTTTCCAGCTTAGTCTTCATGATGTGGTAGAAGTTTACATGTTAGAACCCAATCCATAGTTCTTTTAAAAATTATTTCTTTCCATCTGAAATTGGTGTGAGACCATAAGGTGCTTTGCTGGCTGGCACCAAGAGCAGCCCAGGTCTCGCCTTCATTTGTGACTTAGTGAATTGCAGATACTTGATCACGAAAACAAACAGGATGCTGCTTCTCAAAGGTGCAACTGAAGAGCAACTCTGGTAAATTAAAGCAAACAAGCAATGATAAAAGGACCTGCAGAAATTCTCTGCAGACAGTGTCTGAAAGGTTTCTGCTGGGAGCTGTGCCAGCGTAGTGTGAACGTGCGGAGCTTTCATCCGCGGTGTAGGAAGAACAGATGCAAAGGAAGGAGCGCTCTGTAAGTGTGCTTCAGTTTCGTCGTGGAGCGGTGTCTGGTCTTCCGACTGCAGCCTTGCCTCTCCGCGCGGGTGAAGCAGACCTGTGGCGTCTCACAGTAGTGCCAGCTCGAGTCCTTCCTCCTGCTCGTCACTGCTGCGGTCCAGTTAATGACAAAGCGGGCGCGTGAGGCTGCGGAGGATCGCAGCTCCATCAGAAACCTCTCGTTACATGATTGACCTGTAGGCAGACCGAGTGACCGAAGACGGGGCTGCCTGCCCGCGGGTGCCGGTCCCAGGCTGCATGGTGCCGTCCTCCCTCCCCGTTGCCGGACCCGGAGGGCCCAGCGGCGCGCTCAGCCTCGGCCGCAGAGCCCCACGGCCACGCCGGCCCGACCCGCGCTTCCTCCCGTGGCGTGGCGTGGCGAGGTGCCCACACGTGCTCGGTCAGATAACATCGCGGCTTGGCCAACTTTTATTTATGGGCCAATGAATTATGCAGCTGGGGTAATTAGACGGTTTTGTTTTGTGAATCAGGATTATGCTCCTGGGGTGCCAACCTAGGAAAGTCTTCGACACTGCATAATAAAAGTCATTTTTATGCAGAGGTGGAAATACTTGAATGAAAAAGAGATTCGGGGGTGGGGGGGAGGAAGCTAACCTTCTCCTGCATTTGGAGAGCAAAAGGGAAGTTAAACTCTAGCTGTTACCCATTAAAGCTTTTATTTCTCTTGCCTCGTGCAGGGAAGGAAGAGGCTGCTTTAGTCTAAACTCCGAAGGAAAACAAATACTTCTCTCTTCCCCCAAGTAGAGCTATAAAATATAGGTGATTTTGTGTAGTTGGAAAACACGTGTGGAATTATATATGTATATTCAGGGACCTGTATATTTGTAGTCACTGTATGCTATTTGCATACTAAGACCCTGATTGCAACTAAAATTAAATATTCTTTCATTAAACCGTAGTTCCCATAATATCCTCCAGTTGCATATTTTGAAAGACGTTCGAGGTAGCAGGCTAGTATGTAGTTCGCACTTCTCTCACCTACATGCCTTATGTTTGTGCCTCAAGAGAACATTGAATAACATATTTAAACTACTCGTGCGAAAAAGCAAAATTATATCTTGTGAACTGATTTCTTCACACATTCAAAAAATCAAATTCTTGTTTTGTTCAGATACCAAGCAGAAATCAGAAGGGAAACAATTTTTTTAGAAATCATACGGTATTTCAAAATGGAGACAATATGAATACCTTCAGTGAGGAGGGCTTATACTGGTTTTAAAAGTTAAATAATTTTACAAAGGTATTCTTTTATAAATATAGTTTTCACTATGTAGGCATTACAGTCTGGTTCAGTTGATGATGAGTCAGAGAAGTTTACTGAGCTGTTATGATTTAAGATTTTGAGTTGAATCCAGATATTGTAAAATAGTAATTGGCGATAGCTACATTTGATTCTTTTTTCAATTGCATCATCCATAAGAACTGGTACTATCAAGTGATAATGCTTTATTTACATATAATAAGAACTAGAGGTGCATATGTTCTTGTGTCTATCATTAGTACTTTTAAAATATATATTTATGTTTTCTATATGTCTGTGTATGTTGCAGTTTTGTGTGGGTATGTATAAATTATACCAAAGCCACGGTCTTTCATGGATTTTAATTACTGTGTAGCTTTTCTTTGAGTTTCTGTAAACAAGGCAGGCTTTAAATTTGAAAGGAGTCCAGCAGATGAGCTGTTCTGGCAATCCCTAGTATTAAAGCTTAGACTTTCAAACTCCAACATCTATATGAAAATAGAACTTGATGACATGAGATGCAAGTAATTTAAAAAAAAAACAACCAAAAAACCTCCCCCCCAAAACAACAACAAAGAACCCCCAATAATAGAAGTTTCAGGTGTCCTCTCTTGATTTACAGAATCTGTCCAGTTTGCCAAACTTTGGGGAGAACTTATGTTTATTGCCATAAAATTAACATTTTGTTTTTCCATGTGGTGCTTCTGTTTAGTTTTTATGGGTATGCAGAGCAGCGCGGTGGTACGGTGTTACAGCGATGTTGGTGTTTGTGCAAAGCCACGTTAGACCAGTCTGCGTCGCAGCGGGGTTGGTTAGAGAGAGACCAAGGCAGGCGCTGCGGGGAGCGTCGCTGGAGAACTGGAGCTGGCGCTTGGAAAGAATTGAGTGCGCTGTGGTTCCACTAAAAGTGATGCACTTTTCTAAATGAGTGTGTAAAAGAAACAAAGTACTCCAGACAGGAGTATGTACAGTATGTGGCAGGGTCTTGAGCAATATGTTTCAGAATAAAGGATCTTCTGGTTAGTCATTTGCCTTATGAACTGGGCGGGGAGGGGGGAAGCCTGTAGTTCGGAAGGAATTAAACGTTTTTAAGACCCTGACCAAATCGAGTCACCTGGGGAGCAGCGAAGGCTTCTGAAGAGCAGCGTATAACCCGGCCGTGCGTTGTGCTGCAATTCAGTTTTAAAAGCATGCTTAGAAGCCAAGATCTACAAACTGCGGCCATTAGCGGGAAAAGCTGATGTGGGATTATCAAGGTTAGAGTTCAGATAGAACAGATGGTAGAATAGTTACGACCTACTGTACCATATGTTACTGCCGCATGCGTTCAGGTAGCGCGTTGTGTGCGCTGCGTGGAGAGATCAGTGATCCTAGTGCAGGTTTTAGAAAGACCAAAAATCTCCTGAAAAATTGATTTCATAATTTCAGGCCAGGTTCCGGAGGAAACTGCAATGGGTTAAACTGCACAACAGAACTCACTGTTCCAGGAAGGGATACAAAAAAATAGCCATAGGATGCAGCTGTATCTTTTCTAATTGTCAAAAAACTGAAATGAAGCTTGTATTTCAGGACCTCTGCTTCAGGCTCATTATACTTGAATTTCTAGGGGAAGTATTTAAGGAAAAAATAAATTCACAGCACTTGAATGCAAACCATTAAAAACAGGTTACAATTTGATTCATGATTTTTGTAACTTTTGATGGGGCCAGATTTTCAGAAGAGCACGCGATCTTATTAAGGTGCCCGTGACGTGACAGATTTCTGACTGGCAGCAACTGGAGCCTCACTGGGTCAGAGTACGCCAGACGGCCTGACTCTGAGCTGTGGTCCCTGCTCTTAGTGCTTGGGTGCTCTTTAAAGAGTCTGATGTGGTACCGTGAAAACAGGAAGGCAGGAGACGAGAAAGAGAAGAAAGGGTTAATCAAGTCAGAAGTACTGAGAGAAGAAGTGGAATGGTAGCAAAGAAGAAAAATGAAGGCAGAGAGTTGTGATTTGGAGTGGTGCTAAAGAGCCTCTGGGCTCAAGATTCATCTCGCATTTTATAATGCTCATGTTGTGTTGTGTCGTAATGCGCTTGCTCCTACCAGGGCTAGCTGTTTCTCCTCTGACTGCCAGTGGTAAAAATAGGCCAGTAGCATCGCTGCGTGCTCTTTGAGCGCATCCGGAATTCCACGTTGTTTTTTCACTTGCCTCTCTAATTAATCTAGTAATCCTCTCCTGTGCGTGCGCCTGTGTACGCTGGCATGTGTTTGCTTGGTTGCCCTCTTCCGTCATCTGCTCCCGTTCTCACGTGGCTGATGATCGGCCGTGCCAGCTCCCTTCCGACGACAGGGAATGTATTACACTCCACTGCCTTTTGGTTTAACTTTGCCAAAAAAAATCCCATCACGAGCCTGCGGTTTTGGCTCATACTTTGGGAAGGGTTGTTCTTCTGTAGCTGCGACCCTCTTTTTTATGTAATATTCATGTTTATTTTATTTTGGGAGTAATTAGATGTGAGAGACTTGTCAGTTTATACACTGACCATTGTCAACTTTCGGGACCTGTTAGTAATGGCTATTCAATACGTATCAGATGATTTACGCTATTAGGTGATTTTGTGTCAGTCTTATTTCCGATTACGCATTGTAATACCTGTTTTAAGCCTTGTTTGTAATGGCGCCTTTGATTTGGCTATCTGGTTTTTAATTTATTGTAAATAATTAATAACGGTACATATTGGGGTTTTTTCTAATAAAGGAAAGGTGATGATAGCTGTGATATTTGTTTGTTAATTCTGCTTGTCTTGAGGTAGTCCGAGTGGTATCCAAATTTAGCAGGATAGTAAAGATGAGAAGTTAGCAATAACTGAGACTAGAGCTTTGACATCTGAAAAAAATGGTTGTGTGCATCACCATGTCTCCTCCATGATCGTCTGTAGACTGAAGAGATTTTTTTTTTCATTATTGATATAGATTGCTCAATCATTTTGTTACAGCAAGACACAGTTGATTAAAGGATCATCTTGGAATTTTTTGTGATGCATTTAATCCCACTTTGTAAAAAGAAGGGGATCTGGGTTAATTGTGAGAGTGTGAAAGCGTTACCTTTACAAAAACAATGAAGTTTGTTTTTTTCCAGATGGCTTAGTTTGAAAGCCCAGGTTTGTCCTCTGTTGTTGGCTGTGTTGAATACAAGTGTCTTTCAACGGCTGGTTGTCTGCTTTGTGGTGAAATGGGTTGGAGAAAGATAAGGATTTGGGAATTCATGAAGCTAGAGCGGATTACAGGGTTCTGAGAATGTTAAAGTTTGAATTGTCAGCATAGTGTTTATAAGTTAATCTGATCTGCTTTTTACTCAAGGCTTGGCTGTCTTATTTTGTCTGATAATGGAGAGAAAGGAAAAACCTGTATTGACACTAAGAGGTTAGAGGACAGTATGAAGCAGAGGGGTTTTTTAAAAAAAAAAAAAAAAAAG